>Ga0209589_1000617_pt1 | contig 51577 bp, 33 predicted proteins | sample CowpeawhiteBW_FD_187525 | JGI IMG/M metagenome (GOLD analysis project Ga0209589, IMG submission 187525) | Root nodule microbial communities of legume samples collected from California USA - Cow pea white BW (SPAdes) (version 2) | ecosystem: Host-associated > Plants > Roots > Nodule | place: USA...
CGGTAATTACCAAAAATCCGTCGGTAAATTAGTTACACTATTCATCTTCTTCCTCCTCCCTCTTTCAATTTTTTTTTCGTTTTTTTTTCGTGGTCGCCGTCAATGTCGTCGCCGTCGTCACCGTCGTCGCCGCCGCCGTCGCTGCCGTCGCCGCCGCCGCCGCCGTCGCTGCCGTCGCCGCCGCCGCCGCCGCCGCCATTGTCATCTTCTTCCTCTTTCTTCTTCTTCTTCTCCTTCTTCTCCTTCATCTTCTCCTTCTTCCTCTTCTTCTTCTCTTTCTTCCTCTCTTCTTCTTCTTCTTCTCTTTCTCCTTCTTTTTCTTCTTCTTCTCCTTCTTCTCTTCTTCTTCTTCTCTTCTTCTTCTTCTCTTCTTCTTCTTCTCCTTCTTTTTCTTATTTTCTTCTTCTCCTCGTCTTCTTATAAGGTGAGATTTGGGCGGGAAAATTCCCGCTTCTTTTACCGACGGATAAATCCGTCGGTAATTCAAATTTGGGCGGGAAATTTCCCGCTTCTTTTACTGACGGAAAAATCCGTCGGTAAATTTGTCGGTAAAAAAAATTTGAATTATCGACGGATTTTACCGACAGATTTTTCTGTCGGTAAATGAAATTTTTTTTACCGACGGAAAAATCCGTCGGTAATTAAAATTTGAGAATCCGTCGATAAAATCCGTCGGTAATTCAAATTTACCGACAGAAATATATCCGTCGGTAAAATTCCGTCGGTAATTTCAATTTTTTTTGTAGTGAAAGTAGTGTTCTATTCTCTTATATAGGCTTGTTCATGAGTCTTGGGAATAGTTCAAGTGTGAGTCAAAGTCCCACATTTGATAGAATAAACAAAGTTAAATGCTATATAAGAATAAAGACCCATAACACAATTGTCTTAGGGTAAAAGTGATGTCAAATGTCTTATATGTGTACCACCAATGTTATTTATATATAAAACCACAATCTCTCAATGACTATAACTTATATGAAAAAAAAACCCAACAATGACTTATAGGTATCGAAACTCTCGGTGTCTCCCCTTATGAAAAACCTCACAGTGGTAACCATCTATTAGCCTAGTTAGGTAGAGCACCTCGTTTACACGAGTACCAATTTTGAGGAGTTCATCTTGTAATTAAAAAAGTTTATCTTATAGTAAGAAATCGATGTCAAGTGATTTGAAGTCTCATATTGGTTAAAAAAGAGTAAGATGACTAATATATAAGTAGAAGAATCCATAACCTCATTGCTTTAAGGTTTTGAATTGAAAGTGGTGTCCTAGTATCTTATATAGGCTTGTTCATGATCTTATTGGTACCGAATCTCTCGGTGCCTCCCCTCGTAAAAAGCCTCACAGTTATAAATATAATTATTTAATAACTTAAATGTAACTAATATAAGTTTGTCTTAGTTAACTTTATAAATATTAAGATCTATATAGTTAAATATGTTTTTAATTTTTAAACTTTGACACAAAATTAAAATTCACCCTTATCCCAAATTTTGATATATTTTAGTTCTCAAACTTTTAAAATGAATATAGTTCTCCTAACTAATTGCATTAAATTTTTTTGAGGTGTTAGACAACATTTTAGGCTAGCGTTTGATTTGTTCACACCGATTCACACGTAAAAGAAATTTAACATAGTTGAATGGGTTAAAAAAATTATATTTACTCAATATTAAAGTTTAGGATCAAAATATATTAAAATTTTGAATACAAATTCTAATTTTACGTCCAAATTTAGAGATTACAAACATATTCGATGATTACCTTTATTAGTTGACTTCCTAATATATATAAAATATAAATACAACACAAGAAGCTCTTCTCCTTTGGTTACAATTATAGAATATAGTTTTTGTTAAGTAGCCAACTTACATTTTATTTCTTTTATTCTTTCACTTCGTAACAACCTTATACTAGAAACTCTTCTCCTTTGTTTCCTATCAACTTGCAGTTTTTTAGTAACCTCTTGCCATTAATTACCACTAACTTTTTTCCCTAAATACCATGAAACCTTACATCCTTCTTCTCTATCCTAGTATCATCATCTTTTCCTCTTCAACTAAGTATCATTATCTCCTTCTCTCTCCTCCTTCCCACCGTTCACTCTCCATTGCACAACAATTTTTCTTTTATACGCAATATTTGTTTTAGATCTACTTGAATATCCTTTTTGCACCATCATTCATAACTCTTTACTATCTTAAATTCTCATTTCTTGTATTTTAGGTTTTAATATCTAAACCTTTTTTCATGTATTTTTCTTGTAAATACAAATAATTATATTATTTATATCTTTCTTGTATATGAAAAGTTAAATTTTTATTGTCATTCTTATCAATTTAGATATCAACTTTTGAACATGGTTATCGATAAGAAATTTAAAAAATATAACAATATTCTTAAAAAATATCACATGTATGAATTGTAGTTCTAACCAATATAAAATATAACATTTTATATTTGTTCTAATTATAACATAAAGGTGGCATACTTTAATATATATTATAATATAATTAATATAAAAATATTTGTATACGGTTTCAAAATATTACTAGTGCATGTAATGTCCAAGGAATGTCCTTCTTACAATGAAAACTACCCTTATTTTTGGAAACATTCAAAAGGTAAAGAAGTTGTTACCATTGTACTGGAGTGATGTCAAATATTCCCATTGGCTGATCACTTGAGTTTGATGGAGCATGAGATTGCCTACCATTGTTTTCCACCATCATCTCTTATGGTTCTAAAGAAAAAAAAAAGAAGTTTACCATAGGATTTTCATGGGATCTAATACCATGATAAGTTTTACGGCAAGAAAACGTATTCCTCTTTATTCATCAAGTCACTAATATAAATATATATTACAAACTTCCATCAAATAATGTTCATAGATATTGTAAGGTAAAGTTTACACTCACTTATATATTGTAAACTCCCGTTATTTTTAGTCAATGTTGGATCTCAAAAAAAAAACTTAATTATTTGGGCAAGCCAATTAATAAAAATTGACTTTTGATAAAACTGAAACAATCAGTTTAGACAAACACATAAAAAAAATATTTTTTATTAAAAAATGGTTATGTATATATTTTTAATAAGTTACAAAATGCATGTAAAACTATATGTTAAAAAGTGAACTTTAAACGTAACTTAACCCTACAAAACCAGTTTGTAAGGTGGGTGGTCTGGTAGCAGTATGATAGTGGGTGAACAATAGGCTCAAACAACAACAAATCTTTTGATAATGGGTGATACAATAGGCTGAACAAACAATAAATCTTGCTAGCCTAGGCTCTAAGCCACGACTCTCATACTATGTTAAGAAGTAGACTTTAAGCCTAACTTAACCCTACAAAACTGTGACTTGTAAAGGGAGGTTTGTACCCACTTATATACTATGAAATTACCTTATCTCTAGTTGATATAAAATCTCTAAAACTTCGCCTTGATTTTGTGGATGGGATTGAAGTTCCATCATAAATACCGTAGATTCTGTAATGTCCCAAGAAGTAGATTTTGTAATGTCCCACGAAGTATTCCTCCTATTAAGTTTTTTTAGAAGAAGTTGATCAACTAAAATTGATATTTGGATACTGAAATTTTGTCAAAGGAGACGATGTTGTAGAGGTATAGAAAACATAGGGAGCCAAAGAGATGGTTGAAAGTTTTTCGTTGAAGAGATTGAAAATTATAAAATTATAAAATTTTATAATTATAAATTATAAAATTATAAAATTTTATAATTAAAAATTATAAAATTACAAAATTATAAGATTAAAAGAAATAAAATTATAAAATTACAACATTCTAAAATTACAAAAATTATAAATTATAAAATTATAAAATTAAAATATTACATGTGGTGAAAACTAAATTAGGTAGCAAAGATAACATTTAAATCACCTAGATAATCACCGCATCACCTAATTAAACAGAAAAATCTAATAGTAGGGATCAATTGAAAAAGTTTTAAAGTGTATAGAACTCAATAGAGTACAAAAATCAAATAAGGACTTAATTAAAAGTTTTTAAATTTATCAAAAAATTGAAATTGAAATAAACATTTATAAATTAAATATAAAACAATAATTCGTTATTGATATTTTTTCATTTCTACGTAAAAATTACTTTGTTTGCGCATATATACATTTGGGTAAATTAATTAAAAATTAAGTACAGAGTAGAAGTATTAATAATAAATGAGAAATTAATGTAATCTATACGATATAGTTATTGTTGTTAGACACGTTTTTAAGATATATTGAGTAAGTTTGTTTGAAACATTTTTTAACAGAAAAATTATTAAAAAGAGAAAAACAAGGTTATGCTAATAAATTAATTAAATAATTAATGCGATTACTATTTCTATAAATATAGAGTGAGACTTTTAGTTAAAAGAAATCTATAATTCTCTCTCCTCTTATTTTCTTTTCTTTTCATTTTTCTAATGTCATTTTTTCTTTTATTTTTTTTTCTCATAAACTATTTATCCACTATTTTTCTCCTTCTTCTTCCTTTGTAGCTTAGGTGAGCACCACCATCATTAGAGTAATGATTTCACCCTTGTCTTCTCCCTCCTAAAATTTTCTCCTTACAAAGTATATTTTAAAAATGATTCAATTTAACGTGTGATAGGTTGAGTCATACCTTTAGTGACATTAGAAAGGTTCGCAACATGGTTACTATACAAGGATAAAAAATGACTATTTCCAAATTCTGAATACTAATAAAAAAATAATTTGTTAACAAGAAAATAAACAATTTACATTAAATCTGAAGAATTAAACAATAATTAACCCTCATAAGCCTTTACTAGAATATTACATGTTCCTACACCAAGAATCTTATCCTGAAAAAGGCTTGTTATGTTACAAAGAAACTAGAATAAAATATCCACTTGATGCTGAGAGTCAACCACATCACTCCAGCACATGTGGATCATTTTCATTTATTGTTTGGCCCAAACGGAGGCCATATTTAGAGAATTGACACAAACACAAACCCTACCTTGCCCTAAGATTCATTCATTCACTTTCACACTACCACTCAACAATTCCTTCAACTACTTCCATTATTCAAGAAAAGAGTGCAGCTCTGTAAACGTCACTATAATAAGAGTTGCGTGTGTCTTTGTTCAACGAATGAATCATTGCGCCAGAAACAAACATATGTCACCTTAATTTCGTTGCCAAAGAGCATCAGGTCCCATAATTGCATCTTTGCATGTGACAGACTTAACCATCACCACTTGCAATTCAATTCATCATGTTTAGTAATTATAGTCCTAAACCAGAAGCACGCAAAATATGAAAGCATTTAGATTTTGTTGTAATTGTAATTTGAAAGAATTGCGAGTTGATATCATTGATTTTGAGAAAAAAAAATTAAAGTTGAAAAGTTTAGTTTTGTGGTCAAGAGTGATACTTTCATAAATAATTTTAGATAAATGGGGTTGATTTATATATCTTTTGGAAAATTAACTACACTTCATAGTTTAAATGGAACTTTTTTCTATTTGCTTAGTTCATTGAAATGGTTCAAAAAAATCGAATTTGAAAATACTAAAAGTAATGAAGTTTGAAGGAAATTTTACTGAACAATAATTGAGTTTAGGAACACAAATGTTTTGAACAAACGGATAAGGATTCCTGGTCTATCTTCGTGGCAAATAGGGTTTTAAGTGTTTGTACTGTTAAATGAGAAATTCTGAAGAATGTGACCGACAGAGAGAGAGAGAGATGGCTAGTTATTGCTGTGTTGTCCTCTTTGGATCAAACCACATGATTCATGAATAAGAAATATGATTCATATGTTATTGCATGTCATAATTAATCACATAACTAAATGCTACATCGTATCGTGCTCCATAAACAGTTTATCAATGGGGACTTTTGTTACCCATACCAAGTTTTCATGGAGGAACAATGGGTCCATGAATGGATGCTCATGAAGAAGCATAGAGACATAGTTTTAACGAAAATACCAACAATACACTTTATATTATTTTTTATTGTTAATTAAGATACGTATAATTATTATTCTTATTTAGTAAGTTTTTAATGATAGTAATAATGTTATAGTTCTTAATTATTTTTAGTAATGATAGATATTATAACAAAAGGGATTTTACCAGCAATTTTCTCAGAATTATATTTTAATCAGACTCGAAAAAAGAGTGTTTTCATAGTATGGACAGACAGACATGTTTCATGGTGTAATCTTCTGACCCTGCAAGTTATCCTCCACGAAAATTGAAGGACCCAGCACGGCGAGAACAAAAAAACAAAAACGCAAAACTTATATGATTTTTCAGACGTTAAAGGGGCCACTTCCATAATAGACTTTCACAGCTTGAATAATATAATAGCTATTAATGGTGGTGGAAAGTTCCACATAATTTGTTTCAATTTAGTCTAACTTAGTTATATTTCTTTAGGTTGATTCGGATTATTGAATTAAATTTTATTTTATTTTAACTGGTAAATTTAAAGTTTATATTTTGATCTTTCCTATTTTATTTCTAAATTTATGAAGAATATACTATTTTTTTTTATAAGAGTTCACCTTAGGAATCCTATTAGAGAACAGAACAAATTTATCCAATCATAACTTCTTTTAGAGTAAGTTTTTTTATCACTTTTCTTAAGTTTGTTTTGGGAAGTTTTGCATGTACATGATCAGGAGTTTTGCATATGTGACCCTTCTAGGATAAGATTTGGATAAGATGAATTCTACTAGTCTAGAATCATAAAGGTATGTTTAGATAATTGATCAGAGTATTTTGTATACATATTTAACTTTCTTGTATACATAGTGAAGTTTTATTTATTATAATACCTTATGGTAGAATATTTAGACTATCACGATGTGACTTAGTTACAATGGTACATATTTTATACAAGGATGTTATTTGAGGACAATTGTTGAGTTATTTTTGATAGTTTAACATTTCAATTTTTATTTTGCCGTTGTAAAGGCTATTAAAAAGATGTTGAGTAATATTATTTATTGTCATTGCAAGATACAATATTACTGAAAACTAAAATTGAAGGAACATGTTTATCTGATAGCATTCTTACTTTTTTTTAGAACATATAGATCATCTTTAAAGGTAGTCTCGAAGGATGATAAGTCCGTCTTCAAGCATGAATTCGAGAGAATGAGAAAAGAAGAATACATGAATGCAATGAAGTCGCATAAGCAAGTATAATGGAGGAGATATGGTTCAATTTTGGTGTTTAGGTGAGGTTCTCAAATGAGGTGTAAACGTCCAATTTCGTATGGAGAATAAATTTATTTTTTTTAAAAAATAAAAAAATATTTTCTAGTTAATGGTAAATAAAAAAGAGGTGAAAGAAAATTTTCTTCAAAGATTTTCAAACTTTAATTTTAGCAAAAAAAAAAAGAAAAAAAGAAAAAAAAGACCTAATTTGTTTTAAATTATCACACCCCTCCTCATAAGCTCAACAAACCAACAAATTTTTGTCCTCACTCTTTGTTTTTTCCATCCTTTGTTCCTAATAGAGAAAATAGTGATATGATTATCATAGTTAGAAGCAATATTTGTTCTATTAATTATAATCAATATTACTAATGATGATTTTATGTTGTGCTCTAATTTGCTGTGATTTGATTATCGTAATGTGTTGCTATCATGACCAATTCCTTCTTTATATTGTTCATTAAAATTAAGGCTAAGATTGTCAAGCCTAATATTTTCTGCCTTATGTTTAAGCGCTGCCCCAAACCTTATTGGGCCTAAGGGTTGGCCCATAGGGTGTCAAAGGCCCCTAAGGCAACCAAACTCCTTTCACTTCTGTCATTCCTGCGAAAACAATATTCTCACGCTCTCCTTGTTTCCCCAGAAGCTCTACTAGGGTTCAACCACTATTTCTCTTCAAGCGAGCTCAGACCAGTTTTCTACTCTTCGTAAGTCAGTTCCCAACTCATGCTCTAGCTCCATTCAGTTCATTCTTTGTAGTTCCAACTAGGGTTTGTCTTAGTGAACTCCTTTAAAATTCGTTCCACTGTTTTCCAGCTCTCGAAGCTACTCTTTGAGCTGATGTGCTCCACGACTTAGGTGTCAAAGGTCTTAGTTAACTCTTTCTAGGTAAGGGAAGCTAGGGTTTTGAGTTTAAATGTGTTTTGCTTGTTTTTCAGTTCTGTTTCGTGTTTATGGTGTGTATATGATGCTCAATATGATATAAATGCGTATTCCACATTGTCTTGGATGAATCTGTGTACTGGTTTACGTGAACAGTGGAGGAGATATGATAATCTCGCCTAAGCGAGTGGAGCTCGCCTAAGCGAGACTATAAAAAAACCCTCCCTGGTGTTGCGCGAGCTATCGCTCAGGCGACGAGCTCCAGTCTTGAGCGAGAGGCCATCTCGCTCAGGCGAGGAGGTCTCGCCTAAGCGAGAGAACATGACAGCACCACTGTTCCCTCTTCGAGCTCTCGCCTAGGCGAAAGGAGCTCGCCTGAGCGAGACTCTTCTGCCTGAGCGAAGAGCTGAGTGAGAATGCACTAGGTTCTATTTTCTCCGTTGTCCTTGTATGTTTACTATATTTTTGGATGAATTGATATGTTAAAGGCATGAAATGCATAATGTGCATGTATGGGATTGGTTCATGGATTGAATATGATGAGTTTGGTATGGATTTGATATGGGATATGAATGAAGGTTGGTTATAAAGTATGGCATGAGATTGGCATGCATGATGAATACCTATTTGATTGGTGAAACATGATTTGTATGTGGTTAGGACGTAATTCGTTGAATCTCTAGGTGAGATTTCAGGGTGGTTCCTCAGTTGGTCGGAACGTAATTCCATGACCCCTGTTAGTGGGAGTTCATGGTGGTGCCCCATCTATATAATTTAGTAAGGATTCAAGATAAGGTTGCATCTTAACACTCTAAGGAGTCAGTGAGTCTCACACAGAGCAGATTGAATATTGTGGTGAGAGTAGCTGGAGGCCTGAAACTCATTAAGGGCTAACCTTGTGTGTGGGGGTTGAGACATTGTAACACTTAGCTCGGGGGAGAGTAGCTCGGTAGAGCAGGAAATCCACCACAAGTACAAGCATCCGCTGAATCCGACTAATTATATGTATTCAGATGAGTCGTGTCTGAGTCTTAGTGTATTGTTTGAGAAGTCATAACATGATTGACTGGCATGTGCATCTTGGATTGTGAAATATTATATACTGTATGATAAACTGTTTTTCTACTCTAGCTTACACTGTTGTTTGTTTGTTGTATGTTTTATATGTGTGGTTTTCTCTTTTTGCGATGATCATCAATTTATTGATGTGAGCAGATGTGAGAAACACCCATGCTCAACAGGGTAATGGAGGTTTCCCTGCGTAGCCATTTGGGCTGGGTTTTATTTATCTGAGTCTCTTTCAAGTCTATGGCTCATGTATTCACTGTCTTTGGGTTTATTTAGAAATACTGTCGATTTATTATTACGCTTGGTTACTGGCATCATGGTGTGCCTTAGATCATTTCTTGTTTTTCGTGGATAACTGTAAGGAGTAGTGATTATACTCCAAGACCTTGCATCTATTACTATTTTGTGTAATGTTTCATTTAATTATATTATATTTTAAATGGGACGTTACAAAGATTACATTGATAATGTAATGTGTGGATATAAAATACACAGTTTGTCATATGAAAAGGGATAAAAAAAATATTCTCTATACCTATTGAAGGAGGTAAAAAAGAAAAGAAAAAAGAAGAGAAAAGGTAGTGTGATGTAAAGAAGAGAGTGGGATTTGATAGAAAATAAGAGGGATTGAAGAGTGTAAAAGGTACGTCAATTCTATTTTTTTCTTTTGATTTGTGAATTTCAATTTTTATTATATTTTGTTTTAATATTGTACGTGTTTTCCTTTTTTTACACAACATTTTGACATTTATGTTAAGTACATTATTTTCTACTATTTACATATATTTTACTCTAACAATCATAAAAAAATAGTTTTCCTTATTTTTTTTAGTGTTTGTTCAACTGCTCGCGTCGCGTGACACTTATTTTGAAATTTATTTTTTTTTAAATATAGAAACATATATAAAGAAAAAAAGTAAAAAATAATTTTTTTTATTTAATTTTAGTGTCTGGCCGACCACTCGCGTCACGTGACACTCATTTTCACATATAGAGGTTTTCAAAATTATAAAAAAATAAAAATCAAATGTTTTCTCAAATAGGTTTTTTAGGAAGAACTATGTAACCCTGATTGTCCATTGTAAATGGGGATACATAGGAGTGAGTATTAATCCTTTTTTAGCCCTAAAAACCAAAAAATATTTTTGTTTCTTTTGTACATTTTTTTTTATTATTTTTGGGAAAAATAAATATTTTGAAAAACCACATAATTTTTGTACATTTAATTAAAGGTACCGTCTTAGGACGAACATTGTAGGGTGCTAACACTTTTCTACGCGTATTCGACTCCCGAACTCAAAATCTGGTTTTTGTAGACCTTGTCTTATTTATTTTTTCCGCAGTTTTCCAGAATAAACTATGGTGACGACTCCAAACTCTCTATTTTTTCAAATTTTATTTTTGGTTCATTGTCCCATTGTGATTTCGGTTGCGACAAATGACCACTTAACTGAGGACACTAGAGAGTCATGCCATTTATTTGGATGTGCAAAATTGATGTGGTTTTTCTTTACTTCTTTTTTTCTCTTTGGGAATTTATATTTTGTCTCTTTTTGATATTTGGAATAGTTGTATGTGTATATTCTTCTTTATTTTGGTATTTGGAATGATTTCTGAATGTTGTACCCCATGGTAGATGACATTTTTATATATCTATCTAGGACTGTTTTGGTTGTTTTGCAAGTAGGGTTTGGGCATACATTGCATTCTCCCTTCACACACATACTTTGTTCATTACATAAGTGGGGCGCTATACCCGGGTTGTGTTGCTTAGAATTAGAGGGGATTGTGTAGTAGTGTCACGTTGGATGTACTTCCCAAGTAGTCATTATGAGAACCCTAGCTAGAGTTTGTTTGCTTCATAAGGTACTCCCAGTTCTTGTTGTTTACCAACTATGGTGGGAAATTCCATGAAGTGGGTCATAACTCTAGTGACCTTGATCTTTAGGTATTAAGGAACTATCATTGTGAGCACATATACTTTGCCTTAAATGTTTAAGCTTTAAGTGTCGAATCTTTTCTAAGGCACAAAAGGAAGACTATTTGCATCCTTTGCCGTCTTTGTTCCTTGTATATAGTAATAAATCCATCACAATTTTTATCATCACACCGTTATAAAAAAAAGGAAAAATGCTTCACAAGGCATAAACATGCATTTCATTAGCATATCAAGTGAATAAATGCCCTATGATGCATAACCATGCATTACATTTCCATTTTGTGGTCATTCACGACATCTTGTCCATAGTTTCAAACACATAACATGCATATGCATACTTTTAAGAAAAAAAAAATTACATTAAAATAAATTCAAATTCTTTCCAATTTTGCTTATCACCAAGTTCTTGGAATTTTTCTGATGAAAATTGAGAAAATAATAAAACATTTTTTGGTCAAATTAGTGGATTGAATAAAGAAATAAAATATTGTTTTTTATCATTTCTTTTGAAGCATCCATCTAATCTTGCATACATGAAATTGCTCAAATCCATTTGCCTTTCCATCTCTCTTTCATCATAAACCTTGTTTTCATTTTTCATGAAGGATTATCACAAAAGGGGCACTGTCTTAGGTTGATTCACTAGTGCAGATTTTGCTTTTTACCTTGCCTTATATGCCTCGGTTGGTCAGGAACCAAAGCATATAATGGCGCGCTGACATTTTTGCAATTCCAGGCAACTTTCATGCCTCGGTTCAGCTAAAACCCGAAGCAAAAAAGGGTTATATGCTTTGGTTCAAAAAAGCAGTGCCAAAGGTGGCTCATATGCTTCGGTTGCACAGACCCGAAGCCAAAAATGTGGCTTGTTATTTCAAAAATGCACTAGCCGTAACATCTTTGGCCTCGGGTGGCACTGAACTGGGGCCAAATAGGGCTATATGCCTCAATTATTAATTGAATTGAGGCCATATAGTTTAATTAGGGCACAAACTTGCGAGCCCCTCTTCTCCTTCCCTGCATTGCATTTCTCCTCTCTTTCTCTCTACAAGCTGCTACGCAAAAACGATGACGAGGATGTCTCCACCATGCGAAAACGAAAACTACCACTGGCGAGTAGCAGCAAACTCACGGGAAACGGCCGCAACCAGCACATTACCCCGTCGGAGATGCGAACGAAATTGCAAAATGTGAATTCTGCGTGAGCCACCGCTGCAGGAAAAGAGACCACCACTGCTACTGTCGTGACGCCTCTACCAAGGAAGAAGAAAGGAGCAGCACACCTCCCACGACCAGTAGCAAGCAGCAACAGCACTGGTCACCACCGTTACAGCGAACGCACCGCGAAACCCCACCACTACGATGTCGACAACCACGCAGCCATCGGAGTTGCAGCTCGACGTAGATGGAGACACTTCCATGGAGGCGAAAGAACAACACCTCCTCGTGTTGTAGGCACCACGACAGACCTGCAAAGAAAACTAGACTAGAAGCAAGCATCGTCGTGACATGTTGTCGTTCCAGACGCAAAGAGAAAACGACTCTATGGCCTCGGGTCCCACTACAACCCAGGCAAAAAATGAATCTATGGCCTTGGGTGATAACCAAGGCCAAAAAGCCCCCCTTTTGGCCTCACCCCAATATGCCTCGGTTCTAAAACCGGGGCAAAATTACGAAAATAACCGCGGCCAAAAGCCTTTACTGCACTGGTGATTGCAAAGCACTATTTTAACAAACAAAACAAAAAACTGAAGAAAGTATACTAGACAAAAAACTCTAAAGGACAATCTAGGGAAAAATAAGAGAAAAAAGAGGAAAAAAAAGAGAAAAGAAAACAAGGAAAATCTTGTCATATGAAATAGCCTATTTTGTAACGTCCTAGCCAGAAATTACTTATTTAAAACAAGATAATATGTGAATAACCTAATTTAGTTAATAAACTCTTTTCCCAAAAATGCGGGAAAATTAAAACCCAATGTCAATGCGCCAAATATAACTAAAAACTGTGGCGTTCAATTGATACAACCATAACCGTTTCTCAAAACCATTACAAAATATTTCATGAATAAAACTTATAAAACTCCCATAGCTGGTCCCTACTTCGACACTATGCATCTGCACGCTGACCTGCATCACAATTTGCTCCCATGTAACAAGTTACATGATCATCGCCAAACACACACAAGTAGGGTGAGCTCACACAAAATGGACAAATGCAACATAACATAAATAAAGCATCCTAAAAATATAATTCATGTTAGCATTCCCCATTCCTCAGTTTCTCGACTTTCAATCCTTACGATAGTTGCCTCTTCATTCTTTACCCTTTGTTGAGTACACTGATCGATCCTTGATGCACGAGTGTCTACTCGCCCCTCCAACTACAGGCCACCACCTAATAGTCCACACGCGAGAATCAATTGTCACGGCTGCCACCCATGACACCAAGTGGAGTTCCCCAAAATTAACCGAAATCCGTAGTTGTACCCAGACTACGAAACTCATTCAGATACACTGAAGAGGGTAATTGTCTGAAACCTCATCGTACGAGCCACAATCTCGCACACTCCACTGGACTTCCTAAACCACCAGGCTACAACCTAGAGTGACGACGTGTTACCCCAATACAAGTTACACTCGTAACAGGGCCCCCAGCCAAAGCATCACATCATGTCACTTATCCAAAGCTGTGAAGAAATCCTCCTCACGCACCGATTCTACGTCCAAGACCGCCTGGCGTGCCTTTCCGGTCGCTAGGCGGAACTTGGTTCCAGACCGCCTGACGCAGCGCCAAGCGCCATCCAGGGCTTCTATCGCATCTCATCCTCATGGCGGGACCTGTTAGTTTTGAAATGGTTGAAAAGCCAAAAAGGGGGGTTGAATTGGCTTGTTAAAAATTTAGGCTGTCTTTGCAAGCTAAAAACCACCTTTAATTGAATCAAATAGATCACCAAGTTAGGATGCAAACAATACTGAACTATACACTTTCAATCGATCAAAAACAGAGTTAACACATTGATTTTACTAAACAGATTCTGTTATGGTATAATCAATCGATTGAAACTGAATAACAGTCGACTGAAATACTGGGAAAAATGCAAAAATGCGAATTTGAATTTTAAACCAGAAACAATGCTCAAGAATGATCAAGACCAGTTCCAAATGATTATACAAACATGCTTAATGCTTTAGATGCTATGAAAACATGCAAGAACATGAAAAATATGATTAAAGCACAAGTTCTTGAAACTTTAAAATGAAAATACAAGAGAGAAAGGTTAGAGAAGAGAGGACACCACGAATTTTTATACTGGTTCACTCAAATTTGAGCTACATCCAGTTTGTCAGGCAACCTTAGCTTGACTTTGCACTATTTCAAAAGTTTTACAAAGTATCCATCCTTACACTTCTAAAATATGCAAAAACACCACAAAAGACTCTTGAATCACACAAGAATCACACCAGCACAGCAAGAATCCTCTTGCAGACCTGGAAAACCACCAGGCACACACACAAAGCTTGACTTTCTCCAAGCTTCAAACCAAGCCAAAAGCTTCAAGAATTGATCCAAGATCAATCTTCAACAGCTGCAACACCTATGATCACGAAGGAGAGAGTTTCAACAAGTTTCCAGAACCAAATCGTGCTCTAAAATGATCAACAGACCTCTCTTTCAAAAATCACAGCTTTTATAGTCAAACTGTTACGAAATTCAACAGGTTGATTTTCAAATCAATCGGTTGATTTCACTTGACTTAAGTGAAATCAGTCGATTAAAAACTAAATCAACTGATTGAATTTGTTGCAGTTTAAGACTACTGCAGCCAACCTTTTAACCTGTTAAAAAGCCATTCAACAGATTAAAAGAGACATTTTAACCTGTTGAAAAACCATTCAACAGATTAAAAACACAACAAAGACCAAACTACATCTAATTAATGCTTTAAGGTCTACAACATGAATTACAAACTACAAGTACATTTTCTTAATGATGTAACTACATGGAGAGCACACATTCCAGCCTTGATCACCATGGATATCATCAAATCTCCTTTCCTTCATCAATGTAGGCTTCATTCCAATGATTATGGCTTCAAGATAGTTCAAAAGAGCTTCATTCAATCTTCATCAAATATTCAAGAAGCAAACTACCTTGGCTTCTCATGTCAACAGAACCAACACTGCTGCCAGGCACCACGCGAGTACAGTGGCCACTGCCACTGATTTAGGTAGCTATCGCCCGGTGGCTCGCCCACGCCGCTAGGCGCCATACCAGTAGCGCAAATGCTACTGGTTTTTGGCACATAGAACATGTCCTCATGGACCCCAAACATGTAACACACCAAATTATATCACAAGTTTGGTTTTCCAGTCATAGTTCTATAACTAAATCATAATGCACACATTTGGTCATGCCACTAAATCAATTATTATCATGCACATAGACTCTCTTTCATTTGCTACTTTAAAGATGCCATATTCTACTCAACCTACTCCAGTCTCACAATCATATAGTCTAATATTTATGTAAACTCATGCCACCACAATTTGGTCCATAATGCATATATACATTAATAACAAAGCCACCACCACAACGACCAATGTTTAGGGAAAATGCACCATCCATTCCATATCACTTAATTCAATCTCACTCTTAATACCAAATTAACATACATACTGAATTATAGCCTATCACATTAAAAAAAACACTTACAAACAACCATTGTGTTGTATCACACTTCACAATTTTCACTTATTTTAACCTCCTTTAGTCCCTATTATGCCACATTCGTCTACATGCTTAATTTTAATCATGTATGTATTAATTTACCAATTAAACACCCAACCACACGAAACCCAGCCAATAGCAAAACAACAAGCTATACTGACATGTACCCCAATCACAATCCCCAAGTACCCCAATCACAGTTCCCGTTTCACGTTGACATAATTTCACATACACTCATATGACAAAGTTCATACTTTATTCATATTAACATCGATTCCATAAAATAGTGCATTGATCATATATCTAATTCATGCTTAATTATTTCTAATCCCAACAAAAACCCTAATCCCAAATTCAATCAAGAATTCCAGCAATTTCTACCAATTGAATAATTACAGTTCAAAATACGTCATGCTAATCATATGCATACCCAACATCCATGTCAAACACCACAACACCACTGACAAGCCAATAAAACGGGAAAAATTGGGCAACACAGTATGTGCTGCTTGGTGGGTCATCCTCAGCCGCCAGGCGGTTCATAGAAAAAAACCCCAGAATTGGGTTCTGGAACACGCGTCGCCATGCGGTTTCTGGAATTTTCCAAAAACACGACGATATTCGACAAAACGCAGGATATTCCTTGCCCAATTGAGAATTGCTCAAAACTCCTTGCTTTTGATATTTACAATGTGCAGATGTTAGATTAGCTTCTCAATATTGCAATAGTCTCTCCCAATTCAGCCCACACGCTCACGCCGAAACATATCATAAGAGAATAATAAAATTAAATATCACACAATTAGCACACATAGGATTCGAACCCAAGTCTTCTCACACAATCAAGTACTCTAAATCATTTGAGTTAGTACTTTTCCACGTCATAAAGGTTAGCCTTAATTGTCATAAAGGCTTCCACTACCCGCATTTATTAAATAATTATTTATTTAATTATTTAAATTTTTCAGGTCTTACATATTTTCCTATAAATTAAAATTTTTTAGAAAGATAGTCATGATTTGAAATTATATGTGGCCATGTTTCTTTATCCAAAAAAATAATAATAATTATCCTTTGCTACCCAATTTGAGCTTTCAAAAAAATTTCTTTCAAAACCCAAAACAAAGGCCACCTTCACATTGAGGGTTGACATAATGTTTGTATTTGTTTCATCCGATTAGTAGTTCACCAATAAAAATATATCAAAAAAAAGGAAAAAGAAAGGAATGATATAGTTATATCGAAGAGAAGTAAAAGTTTGGAATTGAAATAAAAGGTCAAAATAGTAGTGCAAATTTGTGTTTTTAACTCGCCTTATATGCCTCAATTGTCCAAGAACCGAATCATATAATGGCACGGTGACATTTTTGCAATTCCTATAAACTTTTGTGCCTCGGTTCACTATTGACCCGAAGCCAAAAAGGATTTTTGCCTCGGTTCTAAAAAAACCGATGCCAAAAGGCCTTATATGCTTCGGTTTTAAAGACTCGAATCCAAAAACTTGGCTAATATTTGAAAAATGTCATTAGGTGTTTGATGTTTGGCCTCAGGTGTCAGGAGAACCGGTGCCAAAAAGCTTTTATGCCTCGGTTAAAAATTGAACTAATGCCATATCCTTTAATTAAGGTTCAAATCACAAATCCATTTCATTGTTTTTCTTCTTCCCAACGCCTGCAACCTCCATTCTCTCTTCTTTCTCTCTCGGAAACCACAGACCACCATGGTGCCACCACTCAGTGAACGCCTCTATGGCCATTGCTCCGGTGAGCCTCTACGACACTTTCTTCCCCACTTCCAGCTACCGTCGTGCCACCATTTCTCGTAAGGGGTAAGTTCAAAATGCGTTCCTTTTTTTTTCTTTTTTGTATACTCTTTTTTACAATTTGGGTTATTGTTTTCGTTTTGTTGATATTTTTGGTTGTTTTTGCTTTTTTCCACTATTTTTGACCCTCTCTTGTGTTTTTTTATTGTCTCTTGTAGCTCTCGAAAACATGGGTATCGTTGCTTGTATCATCTTCTATTGTGATTTGCTTTTCACGCTCCCAAATTCCTAATTCTATTATTTTCCTATGGTTTTGTAGTTTGTTATATATTAGTTTTATGTTATATATGTGGTTAATTATTTGCTTAAATATGTTGTCTGATGAACTTATAATGTGAGTTAGCCTTAGTTTCCCATTTGAGATTCAATACGAAAATTATGTATTGTCCTCGAGTTTTCATTTTGAAGAAGTTATATTTTTTTTTAAATTAATATAAGGGGATACAATACTAATATTTTAAATGTATTGAATCTTTAATTGTCCGGTTGGATAGTTTAAGAAGATTAATCAGTTTCTAGTAGTTTATTAGTGCATATATGTATTTTAATATACATATCTTAAAATTCATGAATATTTGTCAACTGTGTTTTGTATTGATCATTGGGTGCATATTTGATTGTGGTCGATAATCACTTTCATTTTGTGTATCCTGAAGACCAATGCGAAATGTTGGAAAAATTTCATGAAATTTAAGATATGTATTTTAAAAGTAATGTGTACCAATAAAGTAAAGAAAATGAATTTTCTTGAATGGATAGAGATTAGATTAATTCACCACGCATCAATGTTGAGTGTGAGAATATAGTAGAAGAATTTTTACAATTTTCACAATGTTATGAGGGTAGAAGTGATGATGAGGTGAAGTTTAGATTTCCTTATGTCAACTGTTTGAATGGGAGAAAGTTGAATGCAACTCAAGTTAGGGAACATTTTATTTGTGATGGTTTCCATAGAAGTTATACAATATGGACATGGCACGATAAATTAATAGGCTTTCCAACTGTTTCTCAAACTTAGCATGTTGTCGATTCCACCATGGAAGAGCGACGAGAAGAGCGAGTGGAAGAAGACAATATAGAGGACATGACACGGGATTTTGGTGTAGAAGCTTTTTGCCAAGCGCGTGTGTATGAGATTATGTCTGTGAATGCAGAAACTCCGTTGTATATCGGTTCAACTAAGTTCACGCGGTTGTTATCGATTTTAAGACTTATGAATGTGAAAGCGACCAATGGGTGAACGGATAAAAGTTTAACAAAATTGCTCGTGCTCTTGAATGAAATTCTTCCCGAGGGAACTACTCTACCCACTCAAAATTATAACGCCAAGAAAATTCTTTGTCTGACAGGAATAAAGTACAAAAGGATACATGCATGTTGTAATGATTGCATATTATATGGAAAAAATTTGAAGATTTGAAGAAATGTCCAAAGTGCGGGTCATCATGGTACAAGCAGAAAAGAAACAGTGAAGATAATGGTCAAATAGAAAAGGAAGGATCTACTTTGAAAGTAGTTTGGTACCTTTTAATCGCCCATGCTTAAGTGTTTGTTTGCAAATCCTAAAAATGCTATAAACCTTAGATGACATGCAACTGAGAGAAGATGTGACGGCTGTTTCGTCATCCAACTGATTCAATGTAATGGAAAAATATTGATCAGGATTTCCCAAGTTTGGTCAAAAATGTTGAAATGTTTGGTTTGGCTTAGCTACCAATGGAATGAATCCATTTGGTAATTTAAGTACAACCATAGTTGTTGCCTTTTATATTATTTATTTAGAACTTATCTCCTGGACTCTGCATGAAGAGGAAATACATGATGTTGTCTATGATGATATCTGGTCCAAAGCAGCTTGGAAATGACATAAATGTATATCTCAATCCACTAGTTGAAGACTTGAAGTTGATGTAGGTTGATGAGGTTGAAGTATTTGATGTTGTTGCTTTTGAAACTTTTATGATGCATGCAATGTTATTTTGCCAGGTTACAATGTCAAGGGTCATAAAACATGTCCTATATATGAAGAAAAAACTATATCTCATCAATTGAAAAACAGAAGAAAGATTGTGTATCTACTCCATCGAAGGTTTTTACAAGTTAATCATCCTTATTGAAGGTTAAAGAAAGCATTCAATGGGCATCAAGAGAACGACGAAGCACCAATTCCATCTACTAGCCTTCAAATTCATGAAAAAGTTAATAAAGTACATCATGTATTTGGGAAAACATCCAGGAAGTCATCTGCATCGAGCCCTTGGAAGAAAAAATCAATATTCTCTGATCTTCCATATTGGTCAAAGTTACAAGTTAGGCATTGCATAGATGTCATGCATGTAGAGAAGAATATATGTGATAGCTTGATTGGTACATTACTTAACATTCAAGGGAAGACAAAAGACAAAGTAAATGCACGTTTGAATTTGGTTGAAATGAAGATTCGAGAAGACTTGGCACCAAGGGAGGTTGGTAAGCGTACTTATTTGCCCCTGCATGTTACACTATGTCCAGACAAGAGAAGATAAGTTTTTGCTTATGTTTAAAGAGTGTTAGGGTACCTCAAGAATACTCTTCAAATATTCAGAGTTTAGTGTCATGCAAGACTTGAAGCTTGTTGGCCTAAAGTCTCATGATTGTCACATCTTAATGCAAAAATTGTTACATGTAGCTATTCGTGGAATTTTACCCAAAAATGTTAAACAAACTATAACGCATTTGTGTGCATTTTTCTCTTCAATTTGTAGCAAAGTCATTGATCCTTTAAAATGAACTTCAAGCCGAGATTGTTATCATCTTGTGTCAGCTGGAGATGTTTTTCCCTCCATCATTTTTTGACATCATGGTACATTTACTTGTTCATTTGGTAAGATAAATCAAGTTTTGTGGACCAGTATACTTAAGATAGTTGTATCCCATTGAACGTTACATGAAGATTTTGAAATGGTATGTGAAAAATCAATATTGTCCAGAAGCTTCAATGATCGAAAGGTATATTGCTTAAGAAAGTGTCGAGTTTTGTTCAGATTACATGATAAAAGCAAAACCGATAAGATTTCCTTAGAGATCATGGTTGAACATGTGTTCTATAAGTAACAACATCTAAGGAGGTGTGAATGTCGTTAACAAAGATCGTGAAGAGTTGTTGCAAGCACGCCTATACACATTGAACAACACAAATGGGGTCATCCCTTACTTATCTGCACATAAAGACTTTGTGAAAGATAACAATCCAAGACAATAAGAGAAATGACATTTGATGGAGCATAACAGAACATTCATGCTTTGGTTTAAATTTGAGGTTTTGAAAGATTCACAATCTTCTGACACTTTGATGTGGTTAGCGAATGGGTTAAAATTTGATGTCATCTATTGTACAAGTTATGAAATTAATAATTACACATTCTATACGAAGTCTTTGGATGATAAAAGCACAATACAAAATAGTGGAGTTAGTCTTGAAGCGGAGTCGCTATAATTTTCTACATATAAAGATCAAAATCCTGTACTTTGATCAATGACATACTATGGTTTAATACAAGAGATATGGGGGGTTGATTATACCATGTTTACTATTCCACTTTTCAAATATAAGTGGGTTTACAATAAGAGTGGTGTCAAAATGGATGAATGAGGAATGACTCTAATTGATTTTCAAAAGGTAGGTTATCGAGACGAGCCATTTATCATAGCACAACAAGCATCTCAGGTTTTCTATGTTAAAGATCCTACGTTTGAACATTGGTTTGCGCTCTTCATGAAAAAAAAAAACAAACTGATCCTAATGAAGAGAATTTGAGTAATCTTAATATTGCTGACACCCACCCATTTAGAATAACAATAAATGTTGATGAAGTCCCTCTAGTTGATGATGTACATGCAATTCAAGAAGATCACGATAAAGGAATATACATAAGACCAATCAATAACTTTATGTATGAATTTCATGTTCTTGTTAAAATTTACGAGTTTTGTTAAATAATGTTCTATATGTGATTTTATATGTTACTTATTGACATCGACACTAGAGTCCCTATAGGTCCTTATGCAGACGTCTTCAAAAGCTATTTAGGAATGTTGGCATGAGAGAGAATATCAATCCTTACTCCATCTTTTGATCATGTCACTGAAGTTGATCGGAACATGATATGGCATGATTTATTGGTAACTAATATTAATGTTATTAAACTTCTAGTTTGATTTTATTTATGATATGTTAAATATTAATGATGATTTTTTTTTATTATAGCTAACATTTGATATTCCAAATGTGGCGATGCTTAAACACAAATGTTTGTCAACAATGATTGAGAAATTCTGTGGTTTTAAGACCAAGTTGACATCTAGGTATGTATTTAGATCTAAAAAGAATGAAAATTAATTACTGAAATACACATGGATTGATGAAGACACTTGACGCTAGTTTCTTGAGCTTCAAACATCTGAGGGATGACAAATATGTTTATTTGAAGTCATCATTTTCTCAATTGATAATTCTATACAATTTCAACTAATTCATAAAGTGGGTTTTATATGTTACAAGAAAAGAGAAAAAAGGCTCAAAGTATAATTGCTCAAAATAAAAACCCGCGCATATTGTCTCGTGGTGGGTATAGGAAACTTAAAGAGAAGATAATGTCAGAAAAGAAAAAATTTAGGCCTCCACCTTCTGAGGGTGAAGATATTGAGCCTCCTTCACCACCATCCTGTCATGAAAAGTGGAAGTTAGCTCGTGGAGAAATATTTGAGGCAGGCACAATTCTTCATGGCATGAAGTTATCAGAGGATGAGGTTAAGGTCATAGTAGAGGAGGTTCTCGTGCTGTTTTCTTTAGTTCTTGTGCTAACACATGAGGTATATACTATGGCACATGCATTCCAATGTTTCCTCGCCTAGACTAGAGATTTGGTTGATTCTAACACCCTAGTACAGACTCTCAAACCCACCATAAACTAAATTTTTATGTTTACATGTTTATTATATTCAACCTTAAATTATAATCCATTTTAACTGAAATTGCTTCGATATAGGAAAATCCTACCCCAAAGAAGATTCCTCTCTCTTTGGACGATCCTCTTGGTGCATTATTAAAACTTACTAAAACCATAAATGATAAGCCGATGTAGGTTCATTGGGATTCTAACATTTTTGGGAGAGAACTTAAGATCCCACTTTACTTGCATTCTGTCAACACTTAATTTCATCTAGGCAAATAACATTGTTTTAAAAATAAAAAAAATGAATAAATAAAAATTTAAAAATAAAAGAATAATATTAATAATAATAAAAAGAAATAAATAAAATAAAATAATAAAGTAAAATAAAATAATATATATTCAAAAATAAGTGTTACATAAAAAAGGATAAAAAAATAAATTGTTAAAAAAATAATAATAAAAATTAATTAATAAAAGTTTTTAATTTATGTTTTTTTAAGCGTTAAGTAAAATAATCTTTTTGTTTTTTATATAATAAAAAATATATATTTTCGTTTTTAATTAATTAATAAATTCAGAAAATTAAAATTAAAAATTAAAATTGAAAATAAAAACTGTCCGCAAGATTGGAGGGAACAATTTTTCTTCTTCTATCTCAACTTCCTCCAATTGTTGCTCACCCCATCTGCTAATTAAGTTGGCACAAACACCAGGAGGTTACCTCTCACACGTTAATCCATCATCAAACACCCTCTGCATCTTTTGGCACCACGACTATGCAACAATTTTCATTCAATGATTGAATTCGGAATTGCAACAAAAGAGAACCAATTGGTAAACCAACAACATTTTGGAATCAAAAACAGAGTTGCAAAATAGGTATGCATTTTTCTATCTTCAAACCTTTTTAATGTTGTATGATGTTCTGAGTTGAGGCTCTTGGTTGTTGATTGTATGCTGGTAAAAACAATTGAAACGAATTTCATGTCACAAAAACACTTCTCTGTTTTATTTTTACAATGCAAACCAATTAACAATGAAATAGATAGGAGTGGATTTGCCATTGGCAAATAAGAATCCGACAGTGAACATTGTCATTTCGGGAAGTGTATAATGCTGGTGTCGACTTTGGTAGTGTATAATGCTAGTGTGTTAGCTCGCGGTGGTCCCCGGCGTTGTTGTGGTGGTCGCGACAAGAGAGATGGTGAGCCACGGTTGAACTAGTGTTGAATTCCAGGATGATGCGATGTGAGAAGGTGTTAGTGTTGGTGACGTCGTTGACGGCATTAGGGGTTTCTGCCGTTATTGGAATCATGGTTTGCTTGTGGGTCTCGAGCAGGAGCAATCATGGTGTTTGTGTGGTGGCCATTTGTGGAAGGAAGGAGACGAAGTAGGTTTAAGGGTTAAGGTTCAGTTGCTGCGTTTTGATATAGCTTTAGGGTTTTTAAATTTTTTCTTCATGCATTACCACAATTCATTCGCGCACCACCCCCTCTTCTTTTATTAAGGTTAGCAGGTTTAAGTTTTGCTTCATGCACTGCCAAAATTCATTCACGCACCACCTCTATTTTTTATTAAGGTTAACAGGTTTAAGTTTTTGCTTCATGCACCACTTCTATTTTTATAAAGGTTAGTAGGTTTAAGTTTTTGTTTCATACACCACCATAATTTATTCACGCACCACCTCTGTTTTTGTTAAGGTTAGCAAGTTTAAGTTTTTTCTTCACGTACCTCCATATTTCAGTTTGCGCACCCCTGCTTTTAATATTGGATTTTTATTTATTTATTTATGTACCTGCCTTTTCACTAAGCACACACCCCACTCCTTTATTTTCTTCTTAAGATAAGATGCATTTACTTTAATGCACCCTGCATTTTACTTTAATGCACCCCACGTTTACTTTATGCACCTTGCGTTTCTCTTTATGCACCACGTTTTCGTGTATCTTTTTTGTTTTTTCTCATTCATCTGTTTTAATTAATTATCACATTTCAATCATATTATTTTCAAAAATAATAAAGATATTTTAAATTGAAATAAAAAATTAAAATAATTTTCAAAAATGATAAAAATAAGAATAAATAAAAATGTAAAATTATTTTTTTTTTATTTTTCTTTTAGTGTCTAATTGACCGTTCGCGTCACATGAAATTACTTTTTAAAATAAAAAAATATAAAAAAAAAATTTGGTGTCTAATCGGCCACCTGCGTCGTATGACACTTTCTTTTAAAATGCAAAAAATATTAGAAATTGTTTTTGGTGTCCAATTGACTGCTCGCGTCACACGACACTCTCTTTTTCAATAAATAAGTTATAAAATATGTGTTTGGTGTCTAATCGGCCGCTCGCGTCGCACGACACTCCTTTTCAAATATGTGAAAAGATTACTTTCATAAATTAAATCATTTAATCAAACAATTTTATAAAGAACTACGTAGCCCTGATTTCTCATTTTAATGAGAATACGTAGGACCAAGGTTAAATCCTTGTCGGGTCCTTTTCACTCAAAAATATAAATATATTTGTTCAATTTATGTTCTTACTTTATGGGAAAAATAAATATTTAAAATAAACACATCTCTTTTGCAAATTTAATTAAAGGTACCGCCTTTGGGCGGGTACTGTAGGGTTCTAATACCTTCCCTACGCGTAATCGACTCCCGGACCCTATATTTGGTTTTCGCAGACTTTATTTTATTTTTATTGTTTTTCATAGTTTTCCAAAATAAATTATGGTGGCGATTTGAAATCTCTTTTTCCAAATCCATTCTGTTTTAGTTCGTAGTCCCATCGCGATTTAGGTTGCGACAGAAGGCGACTTTACTAGGGACACCAGATAGTCAAGCCTATTTAATTGAATATGCAAAAGCGATGTGTTTAATTTAGATGTTTTGTTTTTCCCTTCTCGATTTATGTATATTATATATTCTTGTTGGTGTATGACATATTTATGGATATTGAACCTTAGGGTAGAAAATATGTTTTTTGTATGGATCTATTTTGCAGGTGGGGGTTTAGGTTTGCTGTTTTTTCTCCCTTCACACACTTACCTTATATTTTGTACATGACATGAGTGCGGCCCTATACCCGGGTCTGAGTAGCTTAAAATTAGAAGGGGATTGTGTAGCAGTGCCACAGTGGATGTACTTCCCAAGTGGTCATTGTGAGAACCCTAGCTAAAGTCTGTTTGCTTCATTAGATACTCTTACATCGTGTTGTTTACCAACTGAGGTGAGAAATGTCGTGAAGTGGGCTATAACTCTAGTGACCTTTTATCCTTAGGAAATAAGAGACTATCCTGCTGAGCACATATACCTACCTTAACCCTATGACGCGCTTAAACCTTATAAGGCACAAAAGGGAGATGTGTATTCCTATTATTCCTATTTTGTCTTTTATTTTTATTTGTATTTCTTTCTTTGTGATTTTCTCTTTGGGTTGTAATAAGTTATGTAAATTATTCATAGCATTATGTAGTTTGTAATTTTTTCTTTTTCTTGTACATTTTCATTGTAGTCATTCTAGGTCATTTCCTTGGAGAAGAAATGGAAATTAATAGGGAATCTAGAGTTTGAGAGCATTCTGGTTCAGAGTCACTAAAAAAGAAGCAGTCCATTAGAGCAAAGGAAGGAAACTTGACTTATCTTCGAGAGTTGGTGGGGAAGATGAAGACAATCCAGAGGAATAGTTTTCGAAGGAAGTATGGGAATTTATTGAATCTTCTAGAGATTGATACTCAGGTTCCAACTATTACTGCTTTGGTCCAATACTATGATTCGCCGCTCCGGTGCTTCACCTTCAAGGATTTTCAATTAGTGCCAACAGTAGAGGAATTTGGGGATTTTGTAGATCTACCATTAGAATGCAAGATTCCTTACAAGTATACAACGCAAAATACATTTGTTTCGACACTAGCAGGAATCTTGAAAATACACCCTGCAAAGTTAGAAGACAAAATGATTACAAAGGGAACCGTCAAAGACATTCCTCAAGGGTTTCTAGAGGGGCATCTACGCCAATTGGCTGATAAAGACATGGGGGAAACCTTCATGGACGTAATGACGCTCATTCTTTATGGTGTCATGATTTTCCCAAGCATCGATAACTTTGTTGATCTCCTAGCCATCAATGTTTTCATAGCATATAAGATCAATGCAGAAAACCCAGTCACAACAATTTTAGCTAATGTTTATGGAAATTTGAATATGTGTTATGAATCTAAGAAGAAGAAGTTGTCATGTTGCGTGCTAGTATTATATAAATGGTTTACTTCTCATGTCAGTCCAAATTACAAGCCAACAACTAAAGGAGCACAAGAATGGGTGTGTTTTTTTGCTAAATTACATAATGGAATAATCAAACGAGAGGTATCCTGGTAGCAGAGATCACATATCATGAATTGTGGGGAGTACCCAAATGTACCTCTTATAGGAACCAAATATTGTGTTAATTATAATCCGATATTAGCACAAAGACAATTTGGGTATTCTGTAACATCCCTAAGGAATATTACTTTGAAAATAACATAAACAATTAAATAAAAGGAAATAAATATGATAATATCGGTAATTCCTCATTTATAAACACATGTTCCCAAAACGCGGGAAAATCAAAATCGCAAAGTTTAATACATTGTAAATGTTCGCAGTCAAAGTTATTACAACTATAAAAGCCCAAAATGGCTAATGTTCAAAACATAAAAACATCAAAATATCAAGTCTTCAAAAGCCCATATGATCTCGCACTCCAGTCTCAAGCGTCTCCTGGCTCACCTGTTAAATCATCTGCTCGCGAATAATAAATCATCCGATCATCGCCACACACATACAGATAGGGTGAGCTATGCATATATAAATACAAATTAATATGATACCCATCCCAATAAAATTTACTGATATGTGTTAATTACAAATTATCCACCCCTGATTACATATTCCTTCATGAGTCATATGCATGAAACTAGGTCTTGGGACTTTTCCGTGCTTCCACGAAACTAACTCATTTGTGGTCCAACCCTATGAGCCTATCTCGCTCATAGTCCTGCCCTACAGACTCCTCGTCTGTAGTAAAACATCCAAGTCATCTCAACTTGGACCCTGGCACGCACGCAATCACCATACTATGGACTCCTCGCCCAATAGCAGCCAACGAGAATACAATTATTCCTTGCCCATCGTGCGCCTGACGCATGCAACTTGGACCCTGACACGCACGCAATCACCATTCTAAGACTCAATTTCAGATGTAATTCATGCAATATTCCAACAATAAACAATTACAGGTAATTACACGTATACATCTCATTCAAATAAACCCTAAACATTCCATCATCACGGAGTACCCAAAACCCGCAAGAATTGGACCAACCAATTCGTAGCACCTGGCGGACAGCCCATAGCCGTCAGGCGGTGCATGTAGAAAAACCCAGTTTTGGGCTCTAATGGTATGAGTCGCCTAGCGAGCCTTTAACGCCGCCAGGCGGTTTCTGGGTAAAACTCAAGAAACTACGAAAAATAACACAAAATAAAAGGGAACACATGCGATTTCATCCATACAAGGCACAGTCTATCATCACCAAAATAAAATCAATGTAAGGAACTCCCCTAACCTGATATCTTTGCCCCAATTTCGAATTTGAAGAGATGTCCTTCAACCAAACTCTCCTCTCCTTTGGTCCTTCTGCAAAAATGGCTTTCAATTCCAATTTTACTCTGCAGTATGTCTCTGCCCAAATGTTTTTCTAACAATTCCAGGTCCTTCTCCCTCTCTAATTCTTCTCTCCCTCTCCAATTTAACTCTCTTAATTACCCCCTTAATCTACCAAAACGAAAAACTAAATAAAATGGGTTAATGGTAATGTTAATTATCATTCAATTGTTGGATATCTCTTGTCTTTTCAGCCATCCTTGACTGCTAAGTCTACTAGGGTTTCCTTTAACCCTTCAAATTCAAGACAAGACTAAAAATAGCAAAAATAAAGTTTCATTTGGGTCCTCCAAGGTTTGAACCCACACCCATGCACCTACCAAATCAATACCAAACCATCATACCATATCATATTTCATGCTAACTTCTATGATTTATGCATTATCACATTCTACAACATAATCAATAGATATATTAAAAATAATACTAAATTAATAACACCCAAAAATATCACACATAGGACTCAAACCCATGTCCTAGCACACAAACAAAGTACTCTCAACCATTTGAGTTAATACTTTTCCACACCATAACATTCTACATTTACCTTAAAGGTTCTCTTTACCCACATTTAATTAAATAATTATTTAATTAACTATTTAATTTTTCCTGGATCTTACATATTCTATAAAAGGTGCACTAAATCCAAAATCTTTAGTTGCAGTGTGGAATTTCTATGAAGAAGAGATATCTAATGATTTACTCCGACGGATTAGAAGTGCTTGGGGCAGTGTGGTGCGTGCAGAAAAAGACTCTAGGCCATGGGTAATAAATGAGAAGACGTCTTATCAGCAATGGGTAATGGATAGGGTTAAAGTGGTGAGGCTACCGTTCAAACCAGTTGCCTTCATGCCAGAACAACAAACTGTGGAGAGTGAGGAAGTAAAAACCCTTAAGGAAGAAATAGAAAAGATGAAGCAGAAAAATGTTAAGCTTGTTAATGATCTTCAGAAAGCTCACCATGAATATATAAATCTCAAACATGACAATGAAGCCATGATCAAAACTTGTGATGTATTAATAAAGAAACAGAGAGAGGAAGGAAACCATCACTTCAGAGTACAACAGGATCTCGAGGCAGCTAACAAAGAGCTAGCTTTGAGAGGCAAAGAGAAGAAAGCGGTGGCATTGTATGAATGTGAGAAAATTTCATTATGTGAAGAATTGGCAAGAGACGGAAAGGAGGCATTAAACAAGCTGCGAAATGCACAGGTTAGGATTAAGGAGAGGGAGCAACAGACAGAAAAAATGACAGCAGCTTATGAGGCAAAGCTAGAAGAAGAGCGTTGGTATAAAGCAGATTTAGAAAATGACATACAGTACAAGAACATAGAGTTTGAGAGATAGATGAAGGATACAGTATTGGCTTATGAAGCAAAAGTGGCTGAAGAGAGTTGGTACCGGGCATAGTCAGAGGAGGAAAACCAGAGATTGATAACTGAATGTGCTGAGTTAAAGGGAGATGCAGAGTATTGGAGAGGATGTTTTTCAAAGTTAGTAGCTATAGCTAACGGAGCAATTGAAGATGTACCCAAGATGTTAACTGATGCTAAGATTGCAATGCCTATATTCAATCCACCAAAAGCAATTGAAGATTTCCTCGGTTATTGCAGGAAGCTAGTAGGGGAAATGAAGAATATAGTGGCTAGAGCTCGAAGTTGATGTTTATGCTTTCTTTATTTTTCTTATTGTTATGAACTTCTGAACATTGTGGATTTTCTGATGAATCGACTACTTCATTCCATGTTGATTTCCATTATTACTCACAATGTTATTCGCATAGCTTTATAGTTTCTAGCTAGAATATTTGCATTTGCAATTGTCTTTTCTTTTCCTTTTTTGCACTTCTTATTTCATTTGAATTAAACAGAAGAGTGACAGTAAGTGAATACGGCAAAATTTTTGAGACACCCTTATGAAACTCGGGCAAATTCTAAAACAATGGAGGATTGGGAAAATGCGCACGAGGAAGTGAATGAAAAAATTAGCCAAGTGAAGGGTGAAATCAGCCAAATAAAGGATCAAGTGGGTTAGATCTTGGAGGCATTGAGGGCTATGAAGAGTTCAGGAGAAAGTTCAGCAGTTGACGGTGGTACTTCCTACCCTCCACACTTTCATCCTCATGTATCAAGTGGACCTCCGGTTTACCCACCACATCATCAAGTAAGTCAAGGGACATCATCTCATGCTTTTCCACCTTATGGCTTACCCCCGGGTTACACACCTTCAATGGCAGAGTATGTAGAGCAAGTTAAGAATCTGTTTTCTGGTGGTAATACAAGCATACATGTTTCATTACTTAATGAGCAGTTCCAAGTGTCAACTAGGATGGTTTGGTTGTAATCACAACCTATACAGATCCTAATGTATCGATTCCACCACATGTTTCGACTGTAGGTGTAGGTTTACAAGAAAAGACACTAGCTCAGGTGATTTCATCGATTGAAAATAACAAGGGAAAGTTAGAGATATTGGAGGAGAGACTACAGGCTTTTGAAAGGAATAAAAGTTATGGATTCGGTGATGCTATAGGCTTATCTTTGGTCCCTGGCATGGTGATACCCCCTAAGTTCAAAGTGCCTGAGTTTGAGAAATATAGAGGGACTACGTGCCCAAAGAGCCATATAACAATGTATTGTCGAAAGATGGCTGGCCATACTCATGATGAGAAATTGTTTATCCATTTTTTCCAAGATAGCCTAGCTTGGGCAGCGCTGAATTGGTATATGCATCTTGAGCCGACTCATATTCATTCTTGGATGGATCTAGCTGATGTTTTTATAAAGCAATATAAATGTAATATGGATACAACACCAGACAGGATACAATTGCAAAATATGACAATGAAGAAAAATGAAACTTTCAAAGAATATGCCCAGCGTTGGAGAGTGATAGCTACCTAGGTTGAGGCACCTCTATATGATAAGGAGATGGTTACAATGTTTGTGAATACACTACAACCTCCATTTTATGAGCATATGATTCAGAATTGGAATATATCTTCTAATTTAGCAGACATCATCATCATTGGTGAAAGGATTGAGACTGGGATAAAAAATGGTAAAATTGCATATGGCCTGCCCGCGGCTGCAAATACCAAAAAACCAGGTTTCAATCAAAGTAAGAAAAAAGAAGTTGAAGTTCCTCCCACATCCGCGTGGGATAACCGTACACCTGTTAATTACCAAATACAACCTGTTTCAAACAATCAGTTGCAACCTCAGAAAGCGACTGCTAGTGATAGTGAGAACCCGGGTCAAAATACCAATACAAGAAGGGAGAGGAAGTTTATTCATTTTACTCTCATTCCTATGACATACACAGAGTTGTTACCGATTTTTCTTCGTAAATCTTTTGTTGCAATTTGCCCAATGAAGCCACAACAACCTCCTTTTTCCAAGAGTTATGATCTAAACGCTACATGTGGCTACCATGGCAAAGGGACATTCGACAGAAAGGTGTTTTCCTCTCAATTATAAGGTACAGTCTTTAATTGATTCAGAGTGGTTGACATTCAAAGAAGATAAACCTAGTATTGAAAATAACCCTTTGTCGGGGCATGAGAAGACTTCAACAAATTCTATTGAGGTAAGGGAGTAGAGGTTGGTAAGAAAAGTGAGTGAAATTCGGAGCTCTATGAAATTCATCCTTGAAACACTATTGGACAAGGGGCTAGTAAAAGGTGAATATGATCCGTTAATGCATGTGCATTCCATCCGGGTGTCGAACATTATATTAATGATTGTGTGGAGTTCAAGCTAGAGTTGCAAAATCTAGTTGATAAGCATTTTCTGCAAGTTTTTCATGGAAAGAGGGATGAAGAGGTATTGGCATAAACTGATGAACAATCCAATTTAAAAACGCCAGAACCTTTAGTGATTCATTTCACTAGACCTGCACCTTCTCTCATGGAACCTTTAGGTGAAGGACAAAAAGTTTAAAACACTTTTGTGCATGAAGGTGCAATTGTTGAAAATATATCAGGTCTTCGTGGGATAACAAGGAGTGGTCGTTTCTTTACACCACCAGATTTAAGGAAGGAAGGATGCCAAAGAAATAAAGTAAATGATGGATTTGAAAAAGCAAAAGAGATATTAAGAGAAAAGATGATACAAGTTCAAGAAGACTGCGGAAAGGATAAACAAAAAGAAATATCAGATGAAGAGGCTTGTGAATTCTTGAAATTCATACAACAAAGCGAATACAAGGTGGTGGAGCAGTTAAATCATATGTCAGCTCGTATTTCGCTTTTGGATATTCTCATGCATTCGACAGCTCACCGAAAGTTGCTAATGAAAATAATGAGTGGGGCGCATGTTGAGAAAAATATTTTGTTGGAAAAATTCGAAGGGATTGTTAATAATATTACCATTAATGATTTCCTTACTTTTTCGGCTGATGAGATACCTGTTGAAGGAAGAGGACACAATAAAGCTCTTCATGTATCTGTTAAATGTCTCGACCATGTTATAACTTATGTGTTGATTGATAATGGTTCTTCTTAAATGTGATGCCTAGGTGACACTAGAGAAGTTATCACGTGATAAATTCCCTATGAAGTCAAGTATAATGATTGTGAGAGCTTTTGATGGTAGCAAAAGAGAGGTGATGGGATAAGTAGAGTTGCCAGTTCAAGTTGGTCCGTGTCTATTTCAAATAACTTTTCAAGTAATGGACATCTTATCGGCACATAGTTGTTTACTTGGTAGACCTTGGATTCATTCTGTAGGGGTGGTGCCTTCCACTTTGCATCAAAAGTTGAAGTATGTAATGGGGGATAAGTTGGTAACAGTTTCAGGAGAGGAAAATTTTCTGGTGAGTGGTCCTTCATCTGCTCGATATATTGAAACAACAGAGGAAGCTCTTGAGACAGCTCTTCAAGCTCTAGAAATTGTGGGGAATACATATGTTGAACCATTTCAAATAAAGCCATATTTTTCATGTGCCTCTCTGATGATGGCAAGGGTTATGTTGAGAGAAGGTTATGAATATGGAAAAGGCCTAGGAAAAGTCGGACAGGGACCAATATTTCCATTGAAAATTGTTGAGAACAAGAATAGATACGACCTGGGGTACAGGCCTACTAAGGAGGACAAAAGAAGACTAATGGAGGAAAAGAAAGAACGAAGCTTAGCTCGCTTGCAGGGTCGGGAGCCGAGGGTAGGAAAGATCTCTATTTGTGACTTAAAGAAGAGCTTTCGTAGTGCTGGATGGATCAATGCTAGTCAAGTGGCAGTCGTTGAAGATGAATCTGGGGAAGGAAGTTCCAATTTGGTGCAGCCTTGTCCTCCCGACATGCAGATCAATAATTGGAAAATCATGAATTTACCCGTGGTGTTTAAGTTCAAGCAAATGTAATGCTTGTTTTTCTTTTTTGTTTTTCTCCAAAACATTCTAGGATGTCTTTATGGACTGGATCTATCTTTTCGTTTTCAGTTAATGTGATTTTCAGTTATGTTTGCTTTCACTACATACTTTGTTTGTCTATTTATTTTCTTTTATATATCCAAATAATGCATATATGACAATGAATGTTTTGAAAATAATGATGTCAATATTCCCAATTTTGAGCACCTTATCGATAATATGGATGATGATCATGAAGAAGATTGGGAACCTTCTTCTGAGTTGTTAAGGTTAGTGAAACAAGAAGACCGAGAAATAAAACCCTATCAAGAAACCATTGAAATACTTAATCTAGGGGATGAAGATGAGAGAAAAGAGGTTAAAATTGGTAACAACATGAGAAAGGAGGTATGAGGAAAATTATGTGATTTGTTGAAAGAGTTCAGAGATGTGTTTGCTTGGTCATACCAGGATATGCCTGGATTGGATACTAATATAGTGCAACATAAACTTCCACTTAAAGAAGAATGTCCCCCAGTTAAACAAAAATTAAGACGAATGAAACCTGAAATGTCACTAGAGATTAAAGAAGAAGTGAAGAAGCAATTTGATGCAGGGTTTTTGGCGGTAGCAAAATATCCTCAATGGGTGGCTAACATTGTCCCTGTGCTAAAAAAGGATGGTAAAGTTCGAATGTGTGTTGATTATAGGGACTTGAATCGAGCTAGCCCTAAGGATAATTTCCCACTGCCACATAGTGACATCTTGGTGGATAACACTGCTAGATTTTCATTGTTCTCTTTCATCGATGGATTCTCCAGGTATAATCAGATTAAGATGGCACCAGAAGATATGGAGAAACCCACCTTTATTACGCTTTGGGGAACATTTTGTTACAAAGTAATGCCATTTGGACTTAAAAATGTTGGGGCAACTTATCAAAGAGCGATGACGACTCTTTTTCATGATATGATGCATAAAGAAATCGAGGTTTATGTGGATGATATGATTGCTAAATTTGAATCGGAAAATGATCACATCGTTAATTTAGGAAAATTGTTTGAAAGGTTAAGAAAGTTTAAACTCAGATTGAATCCAGTTAAATGTACCTTTGGTGTAAAGTTAGGAAAATTGTTAGGTTTTATTGTCAGTGAAAAAGGTATTGAGGTTGACGCAGATAAGGTGCGAGCAATAATGGAAATGTCAGCTTCTAATACTAAAAAAGAGGTGCGAGGGTTTTTAGGCAGACTGAACTACATTGCTAGATTCATATCCCAATTAACCTCTACCTGTGAGCCAATATTTAGATTGTTGCGTAAGAATCAAGTTGTGGAATGGAATGAAGATTGCCAGGCAGCCTTCGATAAAATGAAACAGTATTTGCAGGATCCTCTCGTACTACGTCTGCCAGTATCAGGGAGGCACTCATTTTATATTTAATTGTGTTAGATGAATCAATGGGTTGTGTTTTAGGGCAGCATGATGAGACAGGGAAGAAAGAGCATGCCATTTATTATTTGAGTAAAAGGTTTACAGGTTGTGAACAAAGATATTCTATGTTAGAACGAACTTGTTGTGCATTAACATGGGCAACACATAGTTTACGCCAATATATGTTGAGTCACACTACTTGGCTAATATCCAAGATCGACCCAATTAAGTATATTTTCGAAAAGCTTGCTCTTACCAGTAGATTGGCTCGGTGGAAAATGTTGTTATCAGAATATTATATAGTCTACATGACTTAAAAAGCCGTTAAGGGAAGCGCTTTAGTAGAATATCTGGCTCAACAACCCATTGAAGATTATCAGTCTATGCAACATGAATTCCCAGATGAGGACATTCTTGCCCTATTTGGTGAAAAGGAGGGTAGCCATGATGAAAAGGCTTGGATATTACTGTTTGATGGAGCATCCAATGCACTTGGACATGGAATAGGGGCAGTGCTCATCTCGCCAGAGAATCATTACATTTCAATGACAGCAAGATTGTGCTTTAGTTGTACCAACAATGTTGCAGAATATGAAGCATGCGCCATGGGTATTTTGGCAGCTATCGAGTCGAAGGTGAAGGTGTTGGAGGTGTATGGTGACTTGGCATTGGTGGTTCATCAGTTAAAAGGGGAATGGGAGACTAGAGACCAAAACTTAATCCCTTATCAATCATACATTAAAGGATTGATAAAGCATTTCGATTCCATTGAGTTCCATCACATTCCACGAGAAGATAACCAATTAGCTTATGCTTTCGCCACCTTGTCGTCAATGTTTGAAATTAGTCAAGATGAGGAAATGCCCATGATCAAGATGAGGAGTTATGAACAACCAACATACTGTTATTTAGTGGAAGAAGAATTAGATGGTAAGCCTTGATATTTTGATGTAAAGCGTTATCTTAAGACTCGAGAATATCCTAAAACAACTTCTGAGAATGATAAAAGAACCCTAAGAAGGTTAGCTTCAAGTTTTATTCTAAATGGAGATGTCTTATATAAAAGAAATCATGACATGGTACTCCTTAGATACGTTGATTCAAGAGAAGCAGGGTTGATATTAAAAGAAATTCATGAAGGAGCTTTCGGTACACATATGAATGGGCACTCTATGGCTAAAAATATTTTGAGAGATGGTTATTTTTGGTTGACTATGGAGAATGACTGTTACATGCATGTGAAAAAATGTTAAAAATGTCAGACCTATGCATATAACATTAATATAGCTCCTACAACCTTAAATCTTCTATATGCACCATGGCCATTTGCGATGTGGGGAATAGATGTTATTGGAACCATAGAACCGAAGGCGTCAAATGGACATCATTTCATTCTGGTTGCAATTGACTATTTCACCAAATGGGTGAAAGCAACTTCTGACGCTAATGTGACCAGAAAAGTGGTAGTAAAGTTTATAAAAAAGGAGTTGATATATCGATATGGGCTACCTAATAAAATTATCACTGATAATGTAACTAATATGAATAATCAAATGATGAAAGAGCTATGTGAAGAATTCAAAATCTAAGATCACAATTCGTCTCCTTATTGCCCGAAAATGAATGGGGTCGTTGAAGCTGCTAATAAGAATATGAAGAAGATTTTGCAGAAAATGGTGATTACATATAAAGATTGGCATGAAATGCTTCCCTTTGCCCTACACGGATATCGTACATCGATACGGACCTCAACTGCTGCAACACCTTTCTCTTTGGTATATGGGATGGAAGTGGTGGTTCCTTTTGAAGTAGAAATCCCATCTCTGAGGGTACTAATGGAAACTCAGTTAGAAAAAGCAGAATGGTTACAAGCTAGATTTGACCAACTTAATTGATTGAAGAAAAAAGGTTAACAACAGCTTGTCGTGGACAATTGTATCAGAGAAGGATGAAAAGGGCATTTGATAAAAAGGTTCGTCCAAGAGAGTTTCATGAAGGTTATCTAGTCTTGAAAAAGATTTTGCCTATACAAAAAGACCACAGAGGGAAATGGACTCCAAATTATGAAGGCCCATACGTAGTGAAGAAGGCATTTTTAGGTGGTGCGCTAGTTATCACAAAAATGGATGGGGAAGAGTTACATCTACCTGTCAACTCAGATGCAGTAAAGAAGTTCTATGCGTAATGATTTGATAATGATTGGGAAATATTGACATTGTTCTTATGGTTCATTGTATTATGCTTTATTGAAGTCAAGTATGGATTGTTATTTCTTTGTAATTTTGTTTTACGTTCTTTTGTAAGTGTCTTTTGTCATCACACTGAGCTTTTTGAAATAAAATACCATAGGTTTTGAATCACGAAGTACAAGTCATTTAGTATAGCCCAAAGTGGTTCTTGAAGAATGTCATGGAAGTGAGCAAAATAAATAAAGAAGATCACAAGTCAAAATTGTTTGACTGTGTAGTTGCAAATACAGTGCATCGCTACAAGAGGCGAAAGAAAGTGAAGAGAATTAATCAGAGTGAGGAGATATGGTTCGTCGATGTTTTGTGGCATTGAGGGTAGTAGATCAAATACTTCCTATTTTGAAGCATTTTACACTCATGTTGTTTGAATCCTCCAATTCATGAAGATTTCCCTAAGATAAAGGATTTGCTAAAAGAAAAGAGAATATAAATAATATGCTGGGGCACATTTTTGATAGCCCTGTTTGACTAAAAAGGTTGTTCTGAGTTAAAAAAAAGCAAAAGAGAGAGAGAGAGAGAAGAAAAAGAGAGTTATACAAGCAAATAAAAATAAACAGTGATATGTGTCTGATGCCATTTTTTGTCACTAAGTTATCTCTCTAAAGAGAATGGGGCAGTCAAGTTTTCAAATGATGTGTGGCAATCTTTTTCTTATCCAAAAAATGATTTAAAAATATATTTCCATTATACCCTCTTTGAGCCAAAAAATAATTTGTTTCCCAAAATACACTTGAATAAGGATCATCAACATGTCAAGAATTACAAGGCTATTACACGGACTCAATTAAGTGAAAAAGCATTTCAATAGAAAAAGCCAAAAAATTGGTAATTAAAGAAAGTCATAAAGTAATAAATCTAAATGGCTGAAAAAAAATTTGAGAAGAAAAAGTTGAGAATGAAGAGAACTTTAAAAGTTCTAGACCCTAGATGTTAGTCGAGGTGATAACCTTGTAAATGATCTTTGTTACAAAATGTAAAAGCCAATAATTTATTTGGGCCTCTAATATCTATTTCTTTCAACACCCTTAAGCTCGGGCCACGTTACAAGCTAATTAAAGTCCACACTGATTGAAAAATGCCTGTCAGATTTTGTTCGTGGGAATAACTTAGAAACAAATATTTGGTTGATGACACATATTGAAAAAAAAAACAACGAAAAAAAACAAAAACTCAGTCAGTTGTTAAATTTAGTCAAAAGTTTTAAGGTGAGGCAATCCTTTTCGATACAAGTTCTTTCATTGAAACACATTGCTGTCATAAAATAGCGTCAGCTGTGTAACATCTATCCATGGGTTCAAGCATACATGAGATGTATTGTGCATCAAGAAAGAGAAGTAAGGCATACGGTGCTCTCATTCCACGCAAAGATTTGCCTAATTCCTCGTGATTCTGATATAGAGTGTGAGGTGATAATGAGAAAAACAAATTATGAACATGCATTGAATTTGATGACTGCAAAAGCAAATGATTATAGAGACATGTGTCTTCTTAAAAGAGAGAGAGAGAGAGAGAGAGAGAGAGAGAGAGAGAGAAAAGAGAAAAATGATGAGGAATGAATGAAAAATGAAAAACGAAATGAAATGAAAAATGATGATGAAGAATGAGTGATTGAGGATGAAAGGGAAAGAAAAATGAAAAGACAAAGGTTCTAGGTGATTCATGCATAAAATGCATTCATATTGTCTAAACTAGGATATCATACTTTCAAATTACTTTTTTATATATACCAAGACCCTCTTCGATGGAATGGTCATTAATTTTCGATCTTTCATATCGAGGCCCTTTGCAAAGGCAATGGTCATTGATCTTTCATATCGAGACCCTCTGCAAAAGCAATGGTCATCGATCTTTCATATTGAGGCCCTTTGCAAAGCAGTGGTCATCGATCTTTCATATCAAGGCCCTCTTCAATGAAATGGTCATTGATTTTCATATGCTTTCATATCGAGGCCCTCTGCAAAATCAATGGTCATCGATCTTTCATATCGAGGCCCTTTGCAAAGCAATGGTCATCAATCTTTCATATTAAGGCCCTCTTCGATGGAATGGTCATTGATTTTCATATGCTTTCATATCGAGGCCCTTTGTAAAAGCAATGGTCATCGATCTTTCATATTGAGGCCCTCTACAAAGCAATGGTCATCAATCTTTCATATCAAGGCCCTCTTCGATGGAATGGTCACTGATTTTCATATGCTTTCATATCGAGGCACTCTGCAAAAGCAATGGTCATCGATCTTTCATATCAAGGCCCTCTTTGATGGAATGGTCATTGATTTTCTTAATGTTTGCATTGATGTAGTTTCTTCTTTAGAGTCCGAATGAAATTAATGTTTCTGTCTTTTCTTATACTTTACTTTGATGATATGAAAATCACTAATTTTTTCGTATCATCTAGTAAGATCTAAGAAAAGAGGGACAACTTTCAACACCCAATTTCGTTTGGGCAAATAACATTGTTTTAAAAATAAAAAAATAAAAAATAAAAAATAAAAAATAAAATAATAATAAAATGAAATGAAATAAATAAAATAAAATAATAAAGTAAAATAATATATATATATATATATATATATATATATATATATATATATATATATTCAAAAATAAGGGTTACATAAAAAAAGATAAAAAAAATAAATTGTTAAAAAAATAATAATAAAAATTAATTAATAAAAGTTTTTAATTTATGTTTTTTTAAGCGTTAAGTAAAATAATCTTTTTGTTTTTTATATAATAAAAAAATTATATTTTCGGTTTTAATTAATTAATAAATTCAGAAAATTAAAATTAAAAATTAAAATTGAAAATAAAAATTGTGCGCAGGATTGGAGGGAACATTTTTTTTCTTCTATCTCAACTTCCTCCAACTGCTGCTCACCCCATTTGTTAATTAAGTTGGCACAAACACCATGAGGTTACCTCTCACATGTTAATCCATCATCAAACACCCTCTGCATCTTTTGGCACCACGGCTATGCAACAATTTTCATTCAATGATTGAATTCGGAATTGCAACAAAAGAGAACCAATCGGTAAACCAACAACATTTTGGAATCAAAAACATAGTTGCAAAATAGGTATGCATTTTTCTATCTTCAAACCTTTTCAATGTTGTATGATGTTCTGAGTTGAGGCTCTTGGTTGTTTATTGTATGCCGGTAAAAGCAATTGAAACGAATTTCATGTCACAAAAACACTTTTCTATTTTTTATTTTTACAATGCAAACCAATTAACAATGAAATAGAAAAGAAATAGAAAAAAGTGGATTTGCCACTTGCAAATAAGAATCTGGTAGTGAACATTGTCATTCCGGGAAGTGTATAATGTTGGTGTCGGCTTTGGTAGTGTATAATGTTGGTGTGTTGGTTCGTGGTGGTCATCGGTGTTGCTGTGGTGGTCGCGGTAAGAGAGATGGTGAGCCACGGTTGAACTAGTGTTGGATTCTAGGATGATGCAATGTGAGAAGGTGTTAGTGTTGGTGACACCATTGACGACATTAGGGGTTGCCGCCGTTGTTGGTCGTTCGCCGCCGGTGGTGGTTTGCTTGTGGGTCTCGATCAGGAGCAATCATGGTGTTTGTGTGGTGGTCGTTTGCAGAAGGAAGGAGACGAAGTATGTTTAAGGGTTAAGATTCAGTTGCTGCATTTTGATATAGCTTTAGGGTTTTTAAGTTTTTGCTTCATGCACCACCACAGTTCAGTCGCGCACCACCCCCTATTCTTTTATTAAGGTTAGTAGGTTTAAGTTTTTGCTTCATGCACCACCATAATTCATTCACGCACCACCTCTGTTTTTATTAAGGTTAGCATGTTTAAGTTTTTTCTTCATCCACCACCATAATTTATTCATGCACCACCTCTGTTTTTATTAAGGTTAGCAAGTTTATGTTTTTTCTTCACGCACCTCCATATTTCAGTTTTCGCACCCCTGCTTTTAATATTGGATTTTGTTTATTTATTTACTTCATGCACTCCCTAATGTAATAACCCCACACCCCTTACATTAAGTTTTAGTTTACTTTATGTAGCTGCGTTTTCACTAAGCATACACCCCAGTCCTTTATTTTCTTCTTAGGATAAGATGCGTTTACTTTAATGCACCCCACGTTTTACTTTAATGCACCCTGTGTTTTACTTTAATGCACCCCGCGTTTACTTTAATGCACCCCACGTTTACTTTATGCACCTTGCGTTTCTCTTTATGCACCACGTTTTCGTGTATCTTTTTTGTTTTTTCTCATTTATTTTTTTTAATTAAATCTCACATTTAAATCATATTATTTTCAAAAATAATAAAGATATTTTAAATTGAAATAAAATATTTAAATAATTTTCAAAAATGATAAAAATAAGAATAAATAAAAATGTAAAATTATTTTCTTTATTTTTTTCTTTTAGTGTCTAATTGATTGTTCGCGTCACCTCACATTTCTTTTTAAAATAAAAAAAATATAAAAATTGTTTTGGTGTCTAATCGGCCGATCGCTTCGTATGACAATTTCTTTTAAAATGAAAAAAATATTAAAAATTGTTTTTGGTGTCTAATTGACCGCTCGCGTCACACAATAGTCTTTTTTTCAATAAATAAGTTATAAAAAATGTGTTTGGTGTCTAATCGGCCGCTCGCATCACACGACACTCATAAAAAATGTGTTTGGTGTCAAAAGACAACTTTCATAAATTAAATCATTTAATTAAACAATTTTATAAAGAACTACGTAGCCCTGATTTCTCATTTTAATGAGAATACATAAGACCAAGGTTCAATCCTTGTTGGGTCCTTTTCACTCAAATATAAATATATTTGTTCAATTTATGTTCTTACTTTATGGGAAAAATAAATATTTAAAATAAACACATCTCTTTTGCAAATTTAATTAAAGGTACCGCCTTTGAGCGGACGTTGTAGGGTGCTAATACCTTCCCTACGCGTAACCGACTCCCGGACCCTAAATTTGGTTTTCACAGACTTTATTTTATTTTTATGGTTTTCCAAAGTTTTCCAGAATAAATTATGGTGGCGACTTCAAATCTCTTTTTCCAAATCCATTCTTTTTTAGTTCGTCGTCCCGTCGCGATTTAGGTTGCGACACATTCCTAAGATGTCTTGGAGCTTGCACGGAAACAAGAGGAACTGAATATTACCATTATTCAGTTATGGATAATGTAAGCCTTTCAGTCATTATATATAGTTATTTTATTTATTTATCTATTTACTTATATCAAATCAATTTTATGTTTATGTATTTGGTGTCACTAAAAATATGGGGCTGAATGATCTATATGGGTTTGTAGACCCTTAACTCACCGATGAATGCAACAAGTTTGATGACACCTAAACATATGTGACGAAATGCTTTCAATGCGGAAAAGAAATTTATTTTACCCTTATGTACTTGGGTAAGCCATTTTTGTTAACTTGTGAATATAATCTGTCATTTTAACGCATAACTTAAGTTTATTTTCTTTTAAACCGTCATTGTCAATTACTTGTGGTTTCCCTAAGGGAGAACCTTGTTGTGTGGTTTTGCTCTTTGCACCGCCCTCCCCCCAACCATCTTAAACAAGTGATAGATTAGTAAGAACCTCAATGTCAATCTTATCAATATTCTTTGTTATATAAAAGTATCCTAACATATTCCCTTTATCATAGTTCAATTTTTGGACATAACATGTTGTAGGGAGATCAATGGCTAAGGCAAAATGTCTTGCATGGTGTTCCCTCCAGGTTTGGTATTTTTATCCATATATTTATTATAGTTCTTTGATTTGATTTTCTTCGTTAATTAATTTAATGTTGTTGATATAATGTATTGTTATAGACAAACCGACTCTTATGAGTGTGGTTACTATATAATGTAATGGATGACAACCATTGTGCGTGCTCGTATTACAACTAATTGGGAAACGATAATATATATTTGAATTAAAATGAATACTTTGCAATATTGTCTTTCGATATACTAACTTAAGTTAATGTCTTATTTTGCAGACATTCAAGAGTATTGCACCAATTCCCGTGAAGTCCACAAAGTTTGGTAGGATTGCATGTGCCAAATTTATAATTCAGATGTACAATAGTATTGATTAGGATATTTGTTGTTACAAAAAATTTTAGATATATTTGAATTGTGGATGCAATTAGGATTCATAAAATGTATTCTATATTTTCTGTTATGGTTGGTTTTACTGAAAATATGCAAGTTTTAAAATGTGGGAATATACAAAAATAGAAAAATTATTTAAATAAAAACAGGTCATATGCCTCGGTTCATGCACCAACCATAGCAAAAAGCACCATATGGTCTCAGTTTAGTCCCCACCCGAGGCCAGAGAGTAGATTATATGGCCTCGGTCATACTCTAACCGAAGCTAAAACACATTCAAACTTTTAAAAATATATTTTATTTTCTGGACTATGGCTTTAGTTCCAAGAAAACTGAGGAAGAAAGAGGCAATATATGGCGTCAGTTTTGTGTAGAACCAAGGCAAAAGAGGGTTTTCTACCTCGGGTAACACCCGAGGCCAAAAGCTTAACCTTTTTGGCCTCGACCTTATATGTCCCGGTTCTATAACCGGGGCAGAATAGCAAAAATAACTTTTGTCAAATACCCCTTTTGCACTGTTGAAATATAAAAAAAAAGGTGAATAAAAAGAAGTTAAACAAATATTGAATGAAACATTATTCAAATATATCCTCACATCACTTTTTTTGGGGCTTTATTATCATTTTCTTTCATACCCTTAGTCTTGGTCAAAATACAAGCCTAATAAAGTCCACACGAATCAAATATTGGTTGTTATCTGTCAAAGGTTTAAATTTAGAGCAAAATTTTGATTTGCTAACAAGTTAGTTCCAAAAACAAATGATGAAAAAAAGATTGAAAAAGTGTGGTCAGAGATTAGCTTTTAAACATTGGGGCAGTTTATTTTTGGTTGACATGTTTCCAAAGCTCAAAATGTAGCGCATGCAATGAAGCAATTAGGTTAAATTTTGGCTATTCCCTTTCAATTCATTCTTCTTGGAACTCCATCTTTTCTCCTACAATATCTCCCGCTCTAAGCCTAAACCGTGACCAACCTTACCATAGTCCATCTTTGTTAGTCATAAACCCAAACTAGGGTAGTCACTTTTTTGTAATTCATATATTTCCATCATTCATCCTGAATTGGGGCATTTATTCTCATTGGGAACTATGATCACATTAAGGGCAACTTATGAAGACCCCATCATTTCTCCACCTCCTAAATTGGGAAAAGCCAAACATGTTTTTGCACCGTAAGACCATCCTAGACTCTACACTAGAGGCAATGTTTTAAAGTCCCCATCATTTCCTTCATACCATCAATAATTGAGGAAAGCCCAAACACATTTTATGACCCAAGCCCAATTCAAATTGGGGCAACTCCCTAGTTAATCTCCATCACCTCATCCAAGCATTTCCAAGCCATTGACAATTTCATGCATATTTCAAAAGAAATGATTAAAAAAAGGGTTTGTTGGTAAATTGATTAGACCAAAGAATACTTTTGATTGCTTGAATGGATATTGAATACTTTTGATTGAAGAAAATTAAAAAAGGCACAAATATGTATATATGATGTTTCTCAAATTGATGACTTATATGGCCCAAAGCCTAGTTGTGGCTGGCCCATAAGCCCAGTTTCCATCATGGTTCGCAAGCCCACTTTGCCTGGCCCCTAAGCCCAGTTTTCACACTGGCTCCCAAGCACAATATCTACCTGGCCCTTAAGCCCAATTTTCACACTATCTTGTAAGTTCAATTTCTACTGTGGCCTGCAAACCTAGTTTCCACACTAGCCCGAAAGTCCAATTTCCTCATTGACCCCTAAGCTTAGTTTCCACACTAGCCCCAAGCATAGTTTTCACACCAGCCCTCAAGCCAAATTTTTTCTAGCCCCAAGACTAGTTTTTTCTAGCCTATAAGCTTATTTTTCCTTGCTATGTACTTATAATAAATGGAGAAAAAGAAAGGAAAAATGAAAAATGAAAAAAAAAATAAGAATCTCATGAATTCTACCCATGCATCCACACATTCATACATGCATCATCATCTAGGTTAAAAAAGAAAATCATAACAGGTCATGCATAATCAATGTTCAATAGGAATTCATAACACGTACATAAGCATACTCTTCCGACATTTCTTAGATTGATAAAAATAATGAAAAGTGAAAAATACAAAAAAGAGTCTTTTCAATTATTTTCATCATACCATGCAACATACACACATTCCATCATGTCATCCATCATACTCTACAAAATCATTGAAAAAATCATTTCAAAGAAAGAATCGCTAAAAAAAGGAAATTTGAAAAAAATCAGCAAGGACAATTTTTTGTGTAAGTCTCACCAATGTTAGGCATTCGCACGGTGTTTGTCGAAACTTCAAGAGCAAAATCCAAGTACTCCTTTTATACATTAAGATCCTCTGCGAGACAATGGTCATTAATTTCATTATGTGTACATCAAGACCCTCTGCGAGACAATGGTCATTGATTTCATTATGTGTACATCAAGACCCTCTGCAAGGGAATGATCTTGGATTTTCTCTACATTGAGGTCCTCTGCGAGATAATGGTCATCAATTTCTTTACATCAAGGCCTTCTGCGAGGCAGTAGTCATTGATTTCTTTATCACATCGAGGCCCTTTGCGAGGCGATGGTCATCGATTTCTTTACATCAAGACCTTGTGTGAGTCAATGGTCATTGATTTCTTTATTTTTGATATAGATCATCTCCTCATGATTGGTCTAATCTTTTTTTCAAGAAATCAAAAAATAATAAAAAAAGTGATTTGTCAGATCGGGACCCTCTACATGATAATGGTCATCGAATCTTTTGGATGTAGAACCTCTCCTAAGGCTTGGTCTAATGTTTTTTTCAAAAATAGTCAAAAATAATAATAAGGGTTTTGGATCGAGACCCTTTACAAGGTAATGGTCGTCGAATCTTTTGGACATAGACCCTCTTCTCGAGACTAGCCTATTTTGTTTTTTTTCAAAAAGTAAAAAAAAAACAAAAAAATGTTGTGTCGGATCGGGACCCTCTACTTGGTAATGGTCACCTAGTTCTTTCAAATAGAGACCCTCTCTTTTGGAATGGTCAAGTTTGTCTTTAAATATGTCTTCTTTTGAAATTCGAACAAAATTAGTGTTTCTATCTTTACTTATCTTTTACTATGATAATGTGAAAAAGTCAAACTTTTATTGTCTAGTAAAATCTAAGTAAAGAGGGGCATGAGGTTAGGCCAACACTTAAGGAAGGAGGCTAGAGGAAGCCACAAAGAGAAACTTTAGCCTAAGTTGATTCACAAAAGGAGAGTAGTCTGGAGTCATCTAAAATACATAACTCTTACTATATTCATGTACGATTGTACATAACCTAAGAGGTTCTATTCATAAGAGCAAAGGAGAGTTAGGTGTCTAAAAAATTGGTAGGGAAAAATGGTCTAGAACATTGTATTTGGAGCCAAAAAGAGTGAATGCACAAGGTGTGACTTGCCACCTAAGCAAATCACATGCTCTTTGTCTTGATGCACATAAGGAGGAGCTTGATCTCCAAGCTTGGTGCAAATTTAGAGTTAAAACCCTAATTCATATGCGTCCACGCCTAGGCCTAATGTAAGGCCTATATCTTCTTGGCCTAAAACACTTCTTAGGCTAACAAACCCATCTTGGCCCAAATACATGGCCTGAAGAAAATCCTATACTATTGGGCCTATAATACAAAACCCAAAAGAAAACCCTAGTCTAATATTTACAAATTACAAAGACCTACACTAGGTCTTCACATCCTCCTTAGCCCATATTAATTTTAACTTGGGCTTGTCATGCTCATATGAGGTCTACTCTTTTGGAATCCTCTTAGGCATTACACATATGACTTTGATGCATGGAGATTTGATGAAGATATTGCATAGCAACTTGATGAAGATATTGCATAATGACTTAATAAGGATATGGAGTATTGATGAAGAATTGAAGAAATGTTATATTGATCAAGCTTTATGTGTGCTTAATCTGGCTATCACATGAAGATCTTGAAGCTTGAAGATTGAAGCTTAACATGAAAACAATTTGACATAAAATAGGTGTCTTGTATCTGGTTACAGTCTTTTAGTCTATTAAATGGGTTTAACAAGTTAATTGGCTAGATGATATAGTTATGTTATTAGCACTTTCAATCAGCTGAGTTATCATTTAATCTGCTAATTTCACTTAAGTCAATTGAAATCAATAGATTGAACAGATAAATTAACTTGTTGAATATGTTAACAGACATACTATAAAGTTTGGTTTTTCAAAGAGATCTAAAACAATTGTCATTTTGAGCCAAAATAAGTGTGAGTACTTTGGAAAATTCTCTCTCTCTGAACTATACAGATTTGCAACTGTTCATGAGGTGTTCTTTGCAATCTTGGAGCATTTTTCTTATTGTAAGAGACTTGGAGAAAAAGGTTTGGTTCGCTAGGGAGAGTCATCACCAAGGTTTTGTCTTTTTTAAGCTTCTAGGTGTTGTCTAGTGTGATTCCAAGTCTGCAAGTGAGAGTCTTGTTGTGCTTTGTTGAGGCTCTTGTGGGATTCAAGAGTCTTGGTCTAGTTTCACGTCAATAAAACTTAAAAGCAATCAATAATCACACATAGAACACCTAAAAGCACATAATGGAAGGTTCAAGATGATCTATAAGAATGAACCAAACAAGAAGAAAATAGAACACATTTCAATTAGTAAAAACACAAGACAATTAAGGACACAAATTGTAGACAACATGGAATTGAAGAAGTAAAGAAGAAGATGAACTTATCTCTTGAAGCATGTAACACGGGTCATGACACCAAATGATGAGTCCATAGCATGAATCCAAGAGAATGAGAGGAGAAGAATCCATTATTGCAATGAAGTCGAGAAAACAAGTATAATGGAGGAGATATGGTTCGATTTTGGTGTTTAGGTCAGGTTCTCAAGTGAGGTTAGGACAACACTCAAGGAAGGAGGCTAGAGGAAGCCACTAAAGGAAACTTTAGCCTATGTTGATTCACAAAAGGACAGTAGTTTGGAGTCATCTCAACAGCATAACTCTGTTATATTCATGAATGATTTTACGCTACCTAAGAGATTCTATTTATAGGAGAAAATGAAAGCTAGGTGTCTCCAAAAATGGGAGGGAAATGTGGTCTAAATGTTGTATTTGGAGCAAAAAATCGTGCATGCACAAAGTGTGTCTTGCCACTTAAGCAAGTCACATGCTCCTTGCCTTAGTGTGCATAATGAGAAGCTTACTCTCCAAGCTTAGCCCAAATTTAGGGTTAAAATCCTAATTCATGCGTGTCCACTCCTAGGCCCAATATAAGGCCCATCTCTTCTTGGTCTAAATTATTTCTTAGGCTCACAAACTCATTTTGGCCCAAAGAAAATCCTATACTGCTAAGCCTAGAATACGAAGTCCAAAATTAAACCCTACTACAATATTTACAAATTTCTGAGTCTTAGGCTAGGTATACACATCCTTTTTAGCCCAGATGAACTTTAACTTGGGCCTATCATACTAAGAGGAGGTCTAGTCTTCTTGTATTCTCCTAGCCATAACTCTGGTTGTAGGCCTCTTAGCTAGAAGTATGTCATCAAAAGAGCTCCTTCTTGTTTTTCTAAGATTTAATAAAACAAATGTCAAGATGAAATTCAAAGAAAATATGATTATTTGCAAATTAAGATACAATTAGAAGACATTTTTGTAATTAAAGGAAGGCAAAGAAAATTATCCAAAGAAAATTTCATATTTGAATTAATTTAAGCAAAGATAAAATTCTTTACATGTGATATGATGAGACTTTTATTGTTTCCCACTTCTACACGATACATTCCATTGTAATAATTTCTCATGCAAAAATTGGCAAGATCAGGTATCAAGTGATTGGTAGCCCTTTTGTTTGAGTACCAAGAATCATTCACTATATTTGAGTTAGTTATAGCGAAAAGCATTGCTTGAACGACGGTCTGGTCAGTGTTATATCGGTTTCAACAAGATTCTCATCAAATCAATGCCAACAATTGAATATGTTGTGATCAATTCTTCCATACAATTGGCACTACCCTAACCTTGATTTGAATGAGATAATCACTAATCAAGGCTTGTTTCTTCATATTGTGCAATTGAAATTTTAGTTGCTTGATCTTGGATTTTGTTTGAGATGCAAAATATGTGTCCAAGATTTGTCAGATTTCAAAAGACCATGTACATCTAACCACATGAACCTTTAATTTGGCATCCACCGACTTCAATAACCATAATTTAAGTAAATTTTCTTATTGTTCATAGTTTACATATCTTGAATTAAAAAAAAACTTTCGCTTCATCTCTTTGTTAAGAAATTGCTCAAGGATCACATGAATGAATACCTTGAATGCGTTTCTTGAGACGAAACCCTTTTAGTGGTTGATTTTGCATGCTGCATCCAGATAAGGATGTTATCATCTAAAAGTTTGCAAAAGATGGCATTGGAGAAAGTGTAAGGGATGAATTGATGGGATGCAAAAGCTATGGAAAAATATCACTTTGGCTAAAATGATACCATGTAAAGAAAAACAGAGAACATGGAATAAAAAAGAAATAAGAAGAAAAGAGATATTATTGAATATACATTTTTGTATTAAAGAAGAGAAATGTATAAATAAACATACAATTGAACAAAAACTTTCTTGCAATGAAAAAAGAAGAAGGGATATATAAAAGGAGAACTATACTAATAAACTTATATTAAAAAGCTAAACAAAAACAAGATTATGAAACTAAACAAGTTAAAATACAATTAATCATTTTCAATTTTAATAATTGTGGATTCATCGTGTTTAGGGTTTTAAAAAATATAAATAAAAATAGAAAAAAAAGAATTGGAGAATGAAATAAAAACAAGAGAATAAACAAGGCATCAAACCAAAAAGTAACTACTTTACTATGCACTATATATTCATTGTATGTCACTAATTGATAGGATGCACACAATATAAATCAAAGATCATAATTCATATACAACATATAAAGTTCTTTTACAATGAATTAAATTAGCTTATTGTATGACGGGGAAAACAACAATGAACACCAAAAATAACAAAGTATGCAGCAAAAATAATTCTCCCAAACTTGCAAAAATTTATGGGGAGCAACAACAAAAAGTGTAAGATCCTATAAAATTATAATAATTGGGAAAATAAATAAATTAGGTGATAATTCACTACAAGAAAATGTCTCATTAACAATCAATTTTAGTGACTAAAATGTGTTAGTCACTATAGTGACCAATTTAGATACCAATTTATAAAAAAAAAAGAGTATTGGTTACTAAAATAATCCCTATTATGAATAATAAATTATAATTGGTGTCTAAATTGGTTTCTAAAATTTAGCTACCAAAAAAAATTGGTCGCTAAACATTAGTGGGATGATCAGGCCAAAAGAGCTCACCTCATACACGGCCTAGCCGAGTACATGTCGGTCCTGTTGGACTACATGTACTCAGATTGGACGACTTGCCAAGTCAATATAATCTCCCAGATGAGTTAAACCCAAGGTTAAGCATCTTATTTGATTAGTTGGTAATTAGGCCAACTAAACCAAAGCCCAACCAGGTAAGGCCCATGAACCTTGATATAAAAGGAACATTTACGAAGTACATGATCATGTTTTTACTTTGACATTTGACCCCATATCTCGGACTGACTTTAGCACCTCCCCTTTGTTGTTCGAGATTAGAAGACAAGATTTCTTGAAAGCTAGGACCGAAAACCCTTGAAGTTGATTAGGAGACTTTACAAGATTGATTTGACTTCGTAAGAACAATTAACTATCATGCTTTTTTCTACCAAAGGAATTAGTTTCTAAATTAGTCTTTAATTAATTAGAGACCAATTTAATGATCGAATATAATTTTTTATTCATAATAGTGACTATTTTAGTAACTAATAATTTTTTATTTTGTAAATTGGTATCTAAATTGGTCACTATAGTGACTAACAACTTTTGGTCACTAAAATTGGTTACTAACGAGACATTTTCTTGTAGTGATTAATTATTGTAAAAGGATTTATTTAAAAAGTTGTTATAAAATATAATAATTTTTTATTTATTTAAAATATTTTCTAAGAGATAGAAACACACACACACACACACACACACACACACACACACATATATATATATATATATATATATATATATATATATATA
>Ga0209589_1000619_pt1 | contig 51436 bp, 27 predicted proteins | sample CowpeawhiteBW_FD_187525 | JGI IMG/M metagenome (GOLD analysis project Ga0209589, IMG submission 187525) | Root nodule microbial communities of legume samples collected from California USA - Cow pea white BW (SPAdes) (version 2) | ecosystem: Host-associated > Plants > Roots > Nodule | place: USA...
ATACATTCGTTAATTTTTTAATATTTTTATTTGTTGTTTATTTTCATCATGTAGAATACTATTTCAGTATATTTTATCTAATTATTTTTATTTTTTAACTCATTATATCAATCATACTGTAATTTTTCACTATAATTGTATAAATAACTTTTATTTACTACAATATCAAAATTTAATGTAATTGTCATGAATATTTTTTTATCGCCATCCAACATATATTGAAGTTCAAAATATACAATAATCATGTTAAATTTGTTTTATTATGTTTATTATTTGTTAGTTGCGTCATTTTGACTAAGTGATGTATTATCATTTTTATTAGTGTATAAAAAAAGAGATTAATTAGAATTTAAAAAATTGAAGTAAACAAATATTTAAAATATATGTTAATTTGAATATTTGTTTTCCTTTAAATTTTTTTAAAAATATTTTTAAATTTTATCAACTAGGTTTCATTAATGTTTACAATTTGCAAATTTAATAAATGTTTTAGTTCTCATGAAATTTTATTTGGTATTCCAATCTAAAATGTAAACAATTATAATTTATTTCAAAGTATTTGATATCAAAGAAACAACCATCCTTCTAATATTGAATATTTGATAATATTATGTTTCCTTTACCGTAATTTATAAAAATTAATTAAAATTTATATTGAAGTTAGTAAGGAAACGGGTACGGGTATGGGTACGAGATTATATCCGTTACCCGGTGGGGATGGGGATAGGATAAAACTTTGATACCCGTTGGGTTTGGGTATGGGGATGGGGATGAATTTGTTTTACGGAGATGGGTATGGGATAGTGAAACCCGTCCCCGCCCCGCCCCGTTGCCATCCCTAGTAAAGAGATCTCACAGAGTTATTCAATAATAATTTATTTTTAACTTTGTATATATTGAATTCATTTTTCTTCGTTAAATCACTCTTCATGTTATATTTTCTCACTTTAATTTTAATCTCTCTTTTCATTAAAATAAAAATATCAAAACGTCTCATTATAGAATCCGAGAATTCATTTTATTGATAAGTATACACTATAGAATATGAGAAAGAACTTCACAAGTCATGACACATTAGTGAACCAAATAAGAATTCAAAGTCTAATTGAATTTTCAAAACAAATTAATTATATCATTTAAATGCTACTCATCCAAGTTATTATTCATCACCGCTGTTTTGTTTTCTGAAATGAATTATTAATACACACATATAAGGGTTAATAGCATAGGAAAGATATTCATACAGAGGCATCTATCTAAGCATGCTTATTTCATTTCAGTAACTAATAAAGATGAAAAGATCATCAAGTGCATTCGTTTTCACATCTTTATAGATGAAAATAAAAATAATAAAAGATGAAAACATTATTCATTCAGTTCAGAGAAAATTATTAAATAGAAAAATGGCCAAACTTCAAGACAATGGCTAAAATTAAAATCATTTACTTTTGGAAGTTTCACCTCGACCGATGATAAGATTGTGAAAATCTCACTTTTACAAATTGATTTCGTAAATTTAACTTAGATTTACAATTTACTAACATGGTATTAGAATTATGATTAGAAATTATTATAATAAAATTTATTGTTTGTCAGATTTATTGTTCCGGTCGTATCACTTATTATTGTCTAGTCTCACCATCAAAATGTATATGTCTCGGCGTGTAGGATTGAATTAGATTTAAAATTTAAATCTTTAATATACCTTTATAATCTAACCATAAACCATAATACTATCTCTATTGAGCCTGCCCATTGCAATGACAGTGTCTTGCATGTATAAAAGCATAAGATATAGAGTATGCAGATTATAATGGCCAATGAACTGAATTGAAGTTATACTTTTTCATTAAAAAAAAAAAGTATATTATTGTAGCAGAGGAGAAATTCTAACATACGGATCAACTACAAATCTCTAGAAGAGGAATCCATGTTGAGACAAGAAAAGCAGCTCAAATATACAGCAGAGGAGCCAAAAGCAAATAACTTTTGTTATTTGATAGCTAAGCATTTTACGGTATGAATGTCCCAAGACGCAGCACTTTTCTAATCTGCAGAACTGTCAGTCTCGGAATCATTATTGGTATAAAAATGTTGATGACCGTCACTTCGTGTTCTTGGAGAAGATAGACCTTTTACATAGATTTCTGACTCCGAACCACTATCACTAACAAGTAGTTTATGACCACCTGTGCTCGGTCTTGGCTCAGAGCCATAGCTAAGAGTTGATCTAAGATTTTGGTGGGTTGGTCTTGAAGAATAGTAACCAGTTCTAGAGCTTTGAATTAGATGAAATTGGGGATCGTACTTCTGGCATTCAAGGTAATTTAGAGCTGTAACCACATCAGCTATGACAGGTCGCATACTAGGTTGTTCTTGAACACACATGGCAGCAATAGCAAGAACTTGGTACAAACCTCTTACTGGATACTGACCTTGAAGCAATGGGTCAACCATCTCACAGAATCTTTTTCTGTCTTTGAACAAAGGTCTTGCCTGTAATAAAACATATACAATGCATTATGTGAGTTTGGAAGACAATGGATCAACAACCTTAAAAATAAAATAAAAAAATTCTCTTCACCAACAACATTTCCATATGTTAAGTTGAATGATATATAAGGAGAACGATACTCACAGACATTAAACCTTAAAAGGTTTTATGTAGGAAGTGGTGTCAGATTCATATCTCAAAAGTAGTCAATCTCCCCGGTTTATCCCAGCAAAATAAAAAAATTTCAACAGTGATATCAAATTCAAGGGTTTCTTTTGGTATCCGACTCACCTGAACACAAGTATGTCCCGTTATGATAAGACCTAACTCTACCTAGGGTCGATGAAAATGTGTTGAGATAAATGCTGGGACAAGTATACCTATTGTGGTAGAAAAATGTGTGATAAAACTCAACTCACACTTTGGAGGAGACTATTAAGACAACTCATAACTCGAGGTATCAATCTCTTCGATTTATCCCAGAAAAAAAAAATTCGAACACCATATTCAATCTTAAGGAAGCAACTTTGACCTATCTTAATCTGTAAGTTTATGATAGAAATCTTAACTAATATCGAAGTTTATTAAATGCATTAAAAGTAGATAGATGTGTAGCAACATTGTGAAGAAAGTTGGATGAAAGAGCATATTGACATACCCATGCAACTAGATTTTGTTCTTTAGCAGGTTTCGTGTTGTCAATGGCCTTTCTGCCTGTGATGATCTCCAAAAGAACAACTCCGAAGCTATAAATGTCAGACTTGAACGTCAATTGACCCGTCATTGCATAATCTGGTGCACAGTACCCATATGTTCCCATAACTCTTGTTGAAACGTGGGTGTTATCACCACTTGGTCCTACTTTTGCCAACCCAAAATCTGATAACTTGGGATGATAATCCTCACCTAATAAAATATTTGAGCACTTCAAGTCACGGTATATGACAGGAGGCTTCATTTTATCATGCAAATACTCTAACCCTCTAGCTGCACCAGCTGCAATTTTTATTCTCGCGTTCCAATCAAGTGCTTTTCTGCTACGTGGAAGATCTGACAAATTAATCAACAAAACAACAACTTATAAACCAAGGACACACAAAATCACTCCCCACCCCAAACATTTTGTTCTAGGTGAAGAAAATTAAGATATTACGAATATATATATACCGTGCAAACGGTTCTCCAAAGATCCCAATGGCATGTACTCATAAACCAATAGCCTCTGCTCTCCCTCAGCACAAAACCCAATTAACTTTACCAAATTAGGGTGATCTGCCAAACTCAAAGTCAATACTTCAACAACAAATTCCCTAATTCCTTGATGCCCGTAAGGGTCTAGTTGCTTTACTGCCACAACCTACGTACACAATAACAAACCTCAATATCACCAAACCTTTACCATATATAAAACTCAGTCCATATTATTTGCTGGTTTTTCTTATTGTACTTTTATCGAACATTTAGAATACAATGATGTTGATATATTTAAAAAGTGTATATTTTAAAAGCACGACAGAAAGACAATATAAAAAACTCAATACAAATACTATGAAAGTAGAGTGATGTCATATAAATATGTAAGACAAGATATTGATTTTGGTATCTGAGTACCTGATTTATTTTCTCTATGCACCCCTTGTAAACCTTGCCAAACCCTCCTTCGCCCAGAAAGCAATCTGACCTAAATTTCCTTGTTGCAGCTGCAAGCTCGTCAAAAGTAAATGTTTGTGCTCGGTAACTTCTAACGTTTACCTCATCAGAAACCTCTTGTAGATTCAAATTCTTCACGTCCAGAGATAGCTGATCAGGCTTACGATGATTATCTTCACTTTTACCATTCACTTTCAAATTAATTTTGACAACTACGAAAAAATGGAGGACACACACATGCATACAAAATCAACATCACGTGAAGGTGAGAGATCAAACAAAATGATGCATAGATTCATCTAAGGATACCACAAATGATAAAAACCTATCGCTGTTAAAATTTAAAAGGAAAGAAGTACCAGTTGGATTATGGATCGCATCATTCAATCAACACGTTTATGGTTCATGGAACGACGAACAATTAGAGAGTTTATATTTATATTTATATAATCCACATTCAAAACTCACTCTGAAATTTCCAGAAACCAACAAAACAATTTGCAATATCAAACAAATCAAACAGAAACCAGTTTCAAATTCTTTCTTCCATATGTCAAGACCAAACAAAAATTTCTTGATTCTTAGAATGAAAAAAAAAAATACCCATATACAAAAGACAGACCCCGGATTAATTCACGACAAACCCAAGTCCAAATTTTATATCTTTTCCATTAACGAAACATTAAACGCGATCACAAATAACAGATGAACCTGTTCCTTAATGCATGAAAACATTAACGTATTGCAATCCGTTTGTAGAGTTTACCGGCAGCAATGTGCTTCTGCGTTCTATTAACGTTGTTGGATTTTTTGCTTGGTTTGCCTGCGCAACGAAAGCAACCCATGTTTTTTTTTTTTTTCGTTTTCTCTCCGTTCAAGGCTTGAAGCAAACAAAGCCCAGAACGGAGTCCCTAAACATGAAAAAGGAGTATCACGAAGTGTGTATGAAAAAGAAAGAGAAAGAAAAAGAGGATGTTAACGTTGTGTTGTGGTCATTTCCTGGGTAGAAACAATGTGAACACTACATGGGTTGTAGAAGAAAAAGGAGAAAGTGTTACGGATTAAAAGAAGGCGTGAGAAAAATAAAGAAAGGGCCTTTTCGTCCTTCGAAGGGATTGCGAAACATTATAATCTGAAAGGCCTGTTTGGTAGTTCAGTTTGGGCATCACTATAAAAACATGACACCTTCTATGCTCATCGGTGGTGTTAACTGTTGACATATTTAGTATCAACATTTATTGTCTTGGCCAACACGTGTGTCTGGCCCTTACAACTTCCCAACTTCTAACCATTCTCATCTCAATCTACTTTTACCTTTCAACGAAATTATTTATAGACATTCTCCTTATATTTATTATTATAATTTTTAAATATAAATATTTATAAATGTAAAATTTATGTTTTCGATTCATATCGCAATATTCATTGAGAAAATGCCGTGAATTTATTTTAATAATAATAATAATAATCTATACATTTATACGTCTTTAAGTGTTCTGTGTATTTGTAAGACATGCTTAAAGATAATTAATATATATTAAATAAAATATAACATAATAATTATTAATACATTTTTAAAAAAATGTTGGCTTGTTGATATTTTAAAATATCGAAATATTAATAATAAAAATTTTAAACTAAAGAATTTTTTGTTTGTTATTTTGTCATTGAATATCGGACCTATTTTCTGTTTTCAGGATTTTTTTTTTTTTCCCTGATATGGAAACCATTTGCGACGCGAGGCTCTTAGATGTAAAACCGGTAGAAACAACTTGTTGGGCCGGTGATATACGAACGTTGGGCTGAAAACACAAGCGAAGACTGGGCTATTGCTTTCTGCATCTATATAATTACAAACTGCATCCCTTAATAAAAGGAAAAGACTAAAATATTATTTCCTACTGCACCATAGCCGCTGTCCCACCACTGCCATCAGATCTGCTGCTACAAAGAAAGAAAAAGAGTAGGAGAACACACAAGAGAAGAGAGAAAATACAAAAAAAAAAAAAAAAAAAAAAAAAAAAAAAAAAAAAAAAAAAAAAAAAAAAAAAAAAAAAAAAAAAAAAAAAACTGATTTTGAAACTTATTTCATGTATTTTGAAAAACTCTTGAAATATATTTTACGTAAAAGTGTTAAAAAAAACTCATTCCAGAAGGTTTATTCTAGAAAACATTCCAAAATACATATTTTATATATTTTGAAAGTTTTATTCCAAAAATTGTATTATGAAAATTTTGTTTCAGAAATTTCATTTTGAAAGTTTCCTTCTGATTGTTTCATAAATTTCAGAAATCTTGTTCAGTAAACTTTCCGGAATATGTATCTGGAAATCACTCTCCCGGAGGCAAAATTGTTATTTTAAATACTTGAGGGTGCACGCGAAGAAATTGTGGGGTGAAGAAAGTAAAAACCCGAAGCCTACTACAAAAGAACAATGTATTCTCGGCCCAGCATTTTCAGTGACTACACCGCAGCTCCCGTTTTCCCCAAACGATGTCGTTCCAAAGCGCGAACGAGTGACCGGAGCGAGAAAGCCTGGGACGGAGTGAAATCGCAATGTTGCGACAGTTGGTAATGCACGCGCCGCGTGTGTTCAACTACAAGTCGGGGAGGTTAGCTCACGGTGGCTGCGGCCAAATATTAATCACACGAGCATTGTCCTCCGCGGCCGTGTCGCCGCCGTCGAAGGCGATCGTGTACGATGTGCACGGGCCACCGGACACGGTGACGAAGTTGGTGGAGGTTCCGGCCGTTGATGTGAAAGAAAAAGAGGTGTGTGTGAAGATGCTAGCTGCTCCGATCAACCCCTCCGATATCAATAGAATTCAGGGCGTTTATCCTGTGCGGCCAAACCCACCGGCAGTGGGTGGATATGAAGGCGTTGGAGAAGTTCTCTCAGTGGGCTCCTCGGTCACCTCACTCTCTCCCGGTGATTGGGTTATTCCCTCTCCACCCTCTTTCGGTACTCTCTCTTTCACTTCTTTCCCTTTAATTTATCACCTTAATATGATCAAAAGAACGAGCTTCTCCATTAATCGTGTAAGAAAAACAAATAGTAAGATAAAAATGATATGGGAAATTAGCTTGTCAAAGTAGTTTTCAAGTGAAAGCAACTCGCATTTAAGATTGAGTTGAGTTCAAATCTAAAAGTTTGAAATGGCATAGAGCTTATGTTAGACTACCCTATGTATTGGACCATTGTCATACTTCAACACTTTAGATTCTTATTCTCCAAGCTTCTAGCTCAAGTCTTTTGGTATTCTGAATGTGTTAACACTGACGGGTAGTGATATGAGCAAATTAATATCTCTAAGTTGTGCAATTCGTGCCTCTTAATTTTTCGAAATCCAAGTTCTAAGATCCAAATCCAAATTCGTAGAACTTTGCGGTTTTCATGTCATATTTGGAATTCTTATATATTTATTTATTTTTGGCATGCACAGGGACTTGGCAGACGTATATTGTGAAGAATGAGAATGTTTGGCACAAGATAGAGAAGGGTGTGCCTATGGAATATGCGGCTACAATTACTGTTAATCCCTTGACTGCACTTCTCATGCTTGAACACTGTGTTACTCTGAACTCTGGTACATTTTTCTTTTACTGGCTGAATTTCCTTTATTTTTTATTTGTGTTTAAGTGGATTGGAATTTTGTTTTTTCTGGATATCAACAGGAGATGCTATTGTGCAAAATGGGGCTACCAGCATGGTTGGCCAGTGTGTCATTCAGCTTGCCAACTCTCGTGGCATTCACAGCATTAATATTATTAGGGACAGGTGCTCATTGGAAGGTTCTTTGCTAGCTTTGTTATTAGCTTAGCTTTTTGAGTGTTATTTCAGACTATGGTTTGTTTATTATCATTTCAAGGTTTGTTTAAATATAATTTGATTAACATGTCCTTATTTTTGCTTCTGGCATATTAGTGAAGAATCTTAACTTTGCATCACAAATCATTTTGATGCAGGCCTGGGGTCAATGAAGTAAAAGAAATGCTTAAGAATTTGGGTGCTGATGAAGTTTTCACTGAGAGCGAATTGGAAGTGAAGAATGTCAAGAGTCTCCTGGTATACCTAGGCGTATTATACGTGTCTATTTTTCAAATCAATGATAGTCATAGATTGAGCATTTGGGAAGGGTGTTTGGATGTATTCTAGCTATCTTATTTGAGGTTTTGCACTTGCTTTTATGTGATGCAGAGGAAGCTGACAAAAAATTGTTTTGAAGCATTATTTATCTATATTGAATTCAGATGACTTATTTTGCCTCACATTGACATGGTAGGGTGGTATACCTGAACCGGCACTGGGATTTAACTGTGTTGGTGGCAATGCTGCTTCTTTGGTACTCAAGTTTTTGAGGTATGACATGAGATATTGGGTGAAAAATTTAAGAATGAAATATTTCTCTTTTATTATTATGATTTAAATGAGTTCATATTTTCCAGACAAGGAGGAACCATGGTCACATATGGTGGAATGTCTAAAAAACCCGTCACTGTGTCAACATCATCCTTCATATTTAAGGTCAGCCATTAATTCTCTCTCTTGTAGTTTGTTACTTCAGTTTATTATGTAGGAGATAGAATTAAAGTTGAAGGGGACCAACGCATGTTTTCTTTCTAATGGGAGGCCATAAAATATTTTTATGTGAGACTTAAAAGGGATTTAAAATATTTGGGGGTGATCATCCCCAGTTCACCCATTAGCTCCGCCCCTGATCTTGGCAACTGATTGAAACTAAATGAAGAATAAGGATAATATATACTTGAGAGGGCTCTAATCAGCCCTTAGAACTTGGAAGTGAATCTGATTAAGAGGGTTTCAACTTTCACGTTAAGAAGTCAAGATAACTACAGCGCCCTGAAATATTGGTGATGTTGTCTGAATGTGCTGAGCCCTCTATCATGAGTTTCTTGAAAACCTGATGTCAACCTTTTGCTATGGAAGTTTAAGAGCTTAACGAGTATTTGTTAGTTCATTGAACCTTCTAATAGGTCCATATTTTTAGTTTATAAACCTTGTCTTTCACAAACAAGATCAAATCTAGCAGTAAAGAGTCAAAAATGAATTTTAGGTGTGTGCTACACATGCAATTCTGTCTAGAAGTTCATTGTAATTGAAGTTCTGGTAACACCTTTAAGACACCATCATAGAGTCATTGTTCTTTTATGCTGCGAATATGTATAGGGTGGTGTCTATAACGTAATTTTTGATGATTCAAATTAGAAAATGAGTGGGAAAATAGCAAGAAAAACTACTCATGTTGGACCGAGAACCTAGGGAATTGAGATTCCTTAATTTCATAACTTAGTTTTGGTCTAACCTTTTCAAACGCCTATATTCTTAGTAGAGTAGCATATTGATCTTTTAAGAACCACATTGGCAGGATCTTTCCTTGAGGGGATTCTGGTTACAGAAGTGGTTGAGCACAGATAAAGCTGAAGAGAGCAGAGGAATGATAGACAGACTTTTGAGTCTTGTACAAGAAGGAAAGTTAAAATACAAGTATGTTCTCTTCTCTACGTGTCAGGGGGGGTTTGGTTTGGGTTATATTAATTCCGTAAGTTCAAATTGCTTTTAAAAGTTCTTGCATTTCTGTCTCATAATTTGCATACCAAATTCATATGATGCTGACTCTGGTTGCAGAATGGAATTGGCTCCCTTTGACGATTTCAGCACAGCATTGGATAAAGCATTAGGAAAACTTGGGAGCCAACCTAAGCAAGTTATCAAATTCTAAATGTGTGGATGTTTATACTGATTTCCGTTGAATAAAAAAAGTATTCTGGAATTTCAGAGAAAAAACAATATATCAAGGAGTTACTCCTACAAAGGCATGCAGAATAGATTTCTAGTGCAAGGAATAAAAAATAGACTTTAATTGTGGTGCATTGTTAATGTGAAGATGTTTACATTCTCAATCAACCAGGTATCATACAAACGTGACTTTTTATTGGGTGTGTGATGTTGTAAACGTATTTTACATTTTTAATGCGTTCCCATTAAATTCTAAGAATTTCCGAAAGAAAAGAACCGCATAAAATAAATGTATATTATGATGAAATAAATTAGAGAAACTTAATTTAATCACAATATTTAAGATAACATACACCTAATCCTTCTGAAATAAACATGGTCTAGCAATTTGGAGGTAAGATGCTTGCAGTTACTACCGAAAAAATCGAGTATTTTGTGCCTGTAAGTTTTGCATGAAAATATAAATTATGGAAGAAATTAATTTTCTATATAAAGCAAACAAATCCTAAGTCGCAAATTTGATTAGTACACGATTACCGAGAGTGATCTCGAGATAAATTTGTTTTAAGAAATTGGATTGCAAGGTCTCATTCTTAAGATTTTTAACAACAGATGTCACCATTTTAAGTATTTAGTTGCCATCTATTTTGTCACTGCCACGTTTTCTTTAACGTTTAACATGCTTTAAAATTGTAAACTTAATTGTTTTAAACTGTAATAACTTTGTTTTTATCCAGAATAATTTTTTGGTTTGTAAGCTCCCAACGAAAGCTAATAGTGAAATCCAATTCACTCTTGACAGAAGTTATCAGCTCAAGAAAGTGTAGCTAAACCAATGCTTAGAAATGCAAAGAAACCTGAGCGGATAAAAAGAATTAAATAATTTAATGAAGTATACCATGATGAATAGCGGGAATAGGCCATAAATTATTGCATTATGTAGAGATCACAAAATCACCTATTACTTTCAAATATTATTTTAGAACCCTTTCCATAAAGAATAAACGCTTTGGCCATATAAAGCGGACAAGGCTATGAACCGCATTCCTTTGCCAGTATGTAGTCCACAGCTTCTTCAACAGTGTCAACCACCTGCGAAAGCGAAGTTGTATTGTAATCACCACAAGGTACTTTCCTTCACAATGGCAACGTTAGTCAAAAATTTAAATCATCCGTTCATCACCACAACTACCCACAAATTTCAAACTATGGTTTGGACAATCAATCCAAGCTGCATTACAATCGTGAGCACATTCCTTTAGAAACATACGTTCTCCATGGGTACGGAGACATGACGCCAGTAATTCATAACCATCAGCCCTGTACTTTTTTCTAAAATGTGAAAAAAAAAACCTGAAGACCCAAAACAAATAAGAATGTTGTTCATCCCGGTTCTTTTTTGTATGTATAATCAGGCTATCACTACTTCCTGTTGTGGGCACTACCAGCGCAAGTAAACAAATGCATTTCCCTATCTTACACTACATCTCCAAATATTCATGACCACCGCAGTCCCAAGAAACTTAAAAGTGCAAGAGGAAAAAGGTTGACGTATTTGTGAGACTTTTCTAAAGGAGAAACACAAGGAATTACCAGATCTGCTGAAAATTTGTCATGATTTTCCTTCCCCTTGAAAACTCCAGTTCTGGTGAGAATAGAAAACCAAGGATGCCCAGTCTGAAATGCGACATTTTCATTAATATTATCATTTGTCAACAAACAACTTTTAACCATCCCACAAGTGAAATCCAACTCCATGAGGCATACCTGTCGTGCACCTCTGATATCAACTGCAGGATTATCTCCAATCATGTACAGTGTTTTAAAAGATGAAGTCTTATGATTTTTATCATAGAAATCTTCATAAAGTGATGCCACAAGTTTCTGTAACACAATTTCTGCATTCTTGAATACTGATGGATGTGGTTTGCCAAAACATGTATACTCCAAGCAATGAGGGTGAATCCTGCACACAGAGCAATTAATGGCATAGATAGATGAAGGTTCTTAAGAACCAAAATATGAATTTAATCAGAGCAGCAATGCCACTAAACTAATTTAGATTCTTTTTTCATTTTCCATGTATTCCTCTCAGACTAATGTGACAGTAGCTTCCTGTATTTAAATGAATGTACATATGTATTCAATTTAAAGGAACCAAAGTAGAGAAGGCCTATTAACAGTTAGATAATACGCAATCTCACCTATTGAAGATGGATTCTAATGCAATCCTGAATGCTCCCATGCCCAGACGTTCAGAAGGAAATTTAGTCTACCTTTTGTGGGACCTTGTCAGTAAGTATGTAGTATAGAATTTTCAAAAGGCTCCATATAACCTGTCTTTCTGAAAAAATGAACCAACCTGGTATTCAAGGTCATCATTTGCAAAATATATATGTGGTTGTGGTCCAACATTTCTTCCAGGAAGGCCTCCTGTTTTTAAGATGTCACAGAGAACCTGAATGAAAAACCTTGGTCATTCACCGGTCCATCAAATCCAGACAAATAAAAAAACAAATATAAGAATTTCTTAAAACCCTAAGTGTAAGGTCCATTAAAATCTTTTTATTCTTTCTGCCCTAAAAATAAAGGGTTGCCCTTGTAATTGGGTCTAGGGCTGGCCCAAGTGATAAAACTAAACCCTAATCTGCCCTAACACACTCACCCTCACTCTTCACAGAATCAGCCGTCACTCTGTCTGCTCCGAGAGAGAGCTCTGCTAGGGTTCAGCCGCCTATTCGCATCCAGTGAGCTCGAACCAGTTTTTCCGCTTCTCGTAAGTCCATTCCAACTCGTGCTCGTACTTCATTCGGTGTTTCTTCATGTTCGTTTTCAGCTAGGATTCTGTAGTGAGCTTATCTTGTGATTTGCTCCATTGTTTTTCAGTTCATAAGCATACTCCTAGAGCTGTGGTGTCCATGGTTGTGGTTGAGTTCCTGTACTAGCATATTCCAGGTAAGGGAAGCTAGAACCCCCTTGTTTGGTGTGATTGTGATGTGTACCCTTTTGGTTTAATGATTTTTCGAGTGTGATATACTGTCATGGATGTCTAGACTGGCTGGTTTTCCTGTTTGGGATATGTTATTGTGTGTTACAGGCGTGAACAGTGGCAAACACTGTTAATCTCGCCCAAGCGAGCTTGCCTCGCCTAGGCGAGATGTGCAAAGGCTCGCCCAGGGCTTTCTGCGCGAGTGGTCGCCCAGGCGACCAAAACGCGTTTTGAGCGAGCAGATGTCTCGCTTAGGCGAAGGGGATCTCGCCTAAGCGAGATTGCGCAGGGGCTACTGTCCTCCTTGTCAAGCTCTCGCCTAGGCGGAAGGGAGCTCGCCTGAGCGAGAGTCATTCTCGCTTGAGCGAGACCCTCCCGCCTGAGCGAGGAGCTGGGCGAGGTGGCATCCCGAGTTGTTGTTTTCTCTGTGCTTGGATGTTTAAAGTATGCTTATATGGGTTATTGTATGATGGCTCAATGGGAATGAGTATGCATGATTGGGAGGGGATTATTTGTGGGGGATTGTGAGCTTGGCATGATTTCTATATAAGCTGTACATGAGAAGTTGGATACATATATATGTGCGTGTGGTCACAAATTTGGCATGAGCAACAATGGACCTTGATGGTTGGTAAACCAGTGGCATGGTATTGGTATGAGAGGAAATGTTTTACTCATGTTTGGAAATGACGAGTGGTATTGTTTTAGCCGTACGAAATGAGGATTGGTTGTGGATGTTGGTATGAAATTTATGTGTAATGTATATGTAAATTCTTGGTGGTTATGTATGTTGGTCCGTGTCAGTGCGTAATTTCTTGGGGTCTCTAGGTGAGACTCTCAGGGTCACGCTTCAGTGGTCGGAACGTAATTCCATGACCCTTGTTAGTGGGTGTTTCATGGTGGTGCCCCATCTGTATAGTCTAGTAAGGATTCAAGGTAAGGTTGCATCCTGACACTCTAAGGAGTCAGTTAGTCTCACTTAGAGCGGACGGACTCCTGTGGTGAGAGTAGCAGGAGGCCTGAAACTCATTAAGGGCTAACCTTGTGGTGAGGGAAAATGATTCATTGTAACACTTGTAACACATAACTCAGGGGTGAGCAGAGGTATCCACCACAAGTGCTGAATCTGACCAGACTATATGTATCCGGATGAGTCCTTCTTCCTTGCGATGATCATCAATTTAAATTGGTGGGAGATGGACGAGCTTCTTGTGATCAACAAGGAAATGGCAATTTCGCTACTTAGCCATTTGGGCTGGACTTTATTTTCTTCTTGGGCTTTCTTTAGGGCTATGGCCCATGTATTGCTTTATGCTTTACTATTCTACTCTCATTGGTTAGACTTTTATCTGGTTTTCCGTTGGCATCGTGGTGTGCCTAGCTTGTAGGAGTTGTGTTGAGGACCCCAAGACTGCGATATTGTACTATCTTGGTGTGACGTTTCTTTTAATTTCGCCTAGTAATTAAATGGGACGTTACACTAAGTACAGATTTTGATTATATTTGCTCTCACTTATCAGAAACACAAGTCAAAAATAATTCAAAATGTGATTACAGCAACTTGGAAGTCTCAGAGTGTCAAATTAAGTTGTATACTTCTCTTAATTTTTTATCCTTGAAAAATGCAAATATACATTTACTTATCCCGTCTCTCTTTTCTTTCTTTTCTTCTTTTAATTTCATTTCATTTCTTTTGATCTAGCTGGCAAGTGAAGACAAATCCCAACTCCCATGAACAATAACCACTCTCAAATACTTTTCCAAGAAATGACTGAGTATATCTAGTCTAGTGTATTAAAATCTAAATGTAGTATAACACTCTATCTCATTTTTCTCTATTGAACATCCACTAAAGTGAATGGCTTTTATCACTGACGTAGTCATGAGCAATTTAGTTTCCCTCTAAAGAAGAGACCAAATCTACTTATTAACTACTAATTGTGATGTCTAACTTCATATACAAGTCTTTCTTCGGTATAAAGAAGCAAACAATAGTACAGTGGCTAAAGTTTCCATTAACTTTTCAATGCTTTCAGTTTAAGCAGTTTGATTACGTTATTGATCTTCCCAACAGCGGGATTCATGTAAACAAGCCACATAATTTTTGTACTTGTATAGACATCACTATATATGTAGCAAAGATAAAATAAAGACAGTTCATATGGATCACTGATCAAATCTCTGTAACCTGTATATCCCTGCTCCAATCGACAGGGTCACTAACTACAAATGCTGCTTGAACCCTTTTAGAGAGGACATCATTCCTTGGAAAACTCTCATTAAACTTTGAATTCTCCGTAGCAGCCAGATTGGTAGTCCATTTCTTGTATGGAGCCAGCGGATCAATGTTCTCAAAGCACGAGGCATATTCATCAATTGAAAGAACATGTCTGAATACAAAAATAAACACCATAATGATAAGACACTGAGGATGAAGTCAGATTGCTAACTCATCATTTTCATAAAGTATCAAACAAGCCAGTTATCCCAAACCTTACTTAAAACCATATTCCGTCATCACAGCTGCAGGTTCCCCTTTTCCCACAGCAACAACGAGATCATTCTCAAATCTGTAAGTGGCGTGAAAATTCTATGAGACAAGGACACTGAAGTGTTGTCAAGCATATTGGTTTCAGCGTGTACTTGCGCAAAAGACAGTTCAGCATGTAATACTCAAATGAAACCTGATCAGAAGATGAATAATCATACCTCTTGACCAGTTGTTTAAATGGTGAATGGCCTTGTAAAACCTGTACACCAATCAGATTTGGTTTAGGGAAAACATTTTTTATTTCAACAGAATTTAGGACACCAACGTGGCAAGGCAAAGGCGACTACTTCTGACTTTCCAGTGACACATGCATACAGCAAAGAAACCAGGAAATAAAACCACACACGTATACATCACTATACAGGGAAGAGAAAGAACGGTCAGAGACTGTAGATTACTTCACACAAAAATCAACAATTCTAAATCCTCATAACCAGTCCTCCTAATTACTAAATCCAGAATTTCTTATGTTCATAAAACATCTACTTTTACATTATGCTTTCAGAGGATACAACAAGACTATTCGAATATACCTGCGAAGGTGAGACATTCACACCCAACAGTTGACTTAGTTCAAAAGCTCTTTTAGCTTCAGGAAAGCCACCACCTACACGAAAACATAAAATTAACATAAACAAGCGGCGCGTCATTTTAAACAATTTATCAGTGTGGGACCGGTCATCAATTGAACAACACGAATGCAATCAGGAAAAATCAAATATCCGTCTACACCAAACGACACAGATAAGCAATAGTAAATTGAATAAAACAAAATTAGAAGAAGAACTCACCATTGGTGAGGAAAACGTACGGGATTCTCAATCCACCTAACGACATAAACAGATCAACAAATTCATGAGTCGGTCACAGTGAATGAGAAATGACGAAAACGGAAACAGAGAGTTTTTCGTGTTTTTTTTTATTTTTGTTTTTACCATCAGCGCCGTATAATTTTCTCAGCGCTCCAGGAGAACCACCGACAGGGGAGTTTCCGAGCAAAATGACACCGTCGATGTCGAACGCGATGCCGAATGAAGGCCTGCTAGGTCTGAATCAGTTAACATAATCGGAACCGTGAAAATTAGGAGCGTAATTATGCAATGCGAAAAGAGGATGAACAATGTGAGATTTCACGATTGACGAACCGTTGTGGTCCGTGAGAGAATGCGCGTGAGATTAGATACGAAAACACTGTTCGGTTTCTGGCTTTGGTTAAGAGATGGAAGCTCATTGTTGCAGGATTTCCCTTCTACAACTTCTGAATCAGAATCAGCAGAGTCAGAGAACAAAAGTTAGTTACTCACTTTCCCATGCTTTAGCTTTAGCTTTAGCTAGTTACTTCCTTTGTGTGGCCCAATATGTCAAACGGGCTCGCTTTTGGGTCAGTTTAGATTGATAGGCTTAGCCTGAAAAGTGATTAGCCCATACAGCTATAAAAAATATCTTAATTTTTTATTCATTAAACAACTATTTTTTTTTCATCGAATCAACTTATTTTGAAGATCTACGTAAGGACGGATTCGAACTTCAAACACTGTTTAAGAGATTTTAAAATAAAACCACTTGTATAAAAAAAAATTAACACATCAATGTTACAATATTATAAAAATATAATGGTTATAGTTAGAGAAAAAAGAGTATGAAAATAATTTAAAATACCTAATTATATTTATGCTGTTGTTTTATATGTTTACCAAACTTTTTAGGTTGATTCTACATGTATAAATGTGAAAATTACTTTTACGTAATAGGTTCGATTTGGTTCTATATCTAATACTATTTAATTTGATTGATATTAGAATTTTAACTAATTTTCTTAATTTGGTGTTTTATATTATATTTGATAGTAAGTGTGTCTTATGAAGCAAATTATAAATTTCACTTGATTTTACAAAATTAGTTTGTAAAGTAAAATTTGTATCTATTTATATACTTTAAATTTGTTTTATCTTGAAATTAGACATTAATGGATAATCTAATAACAATATGACACAATAAATCTAATAAATAACAAATATTTAAGAAATAATTTTGAATGTTTTTAATACTATCTTAATAAATAAACTTAAACATAACTCAATCTTACAAAATTAACTTATAAACTAAATAAATTTGTTTTATTATTTATGCTGTTGTTTTATATGTGTGGTCCTATGTATGTTTTACCAAACTTTTTAGGTTGATTCAATAGGTATAAATGTAAAAATTATTTTTACGTATTTTGTTCAATTTGGTTCTATATCTAATACTATTTAATTTTATCAATCGAAAACTTTAACCAAATTTCTTATTTTGGTATTTTTGATTGTATTTGATAGTATTATGTGTCTTAAGAAATAAATTATAAGTCTCACTTAATCTTATAACATCAACTTGTAAAATGAAATTTGCACTCATTTATATATTTTTAATTTATTTTATCTCTTTCAATGAAATTAGACATTAATGGATGATAACAGACACAATAGACATAGTAAAAATAAATATTGATGGGATAATTTTGAATATTGTCTTAATAAATTAACTTAAACCTAACTCAATCTTATAAAATTAACAAAATTAATTTATAAAATAAGATTTATGGTAAATTTGTCTTATTGTGTAATCCATATTCAATATAAAACCTACAAGAATTTGTACAAATTGACAAGCGGCTAAACTTAGCTAATTTAAAAATTAAAGGAATTAATTAAAATTCTTAATTATATAGAATCCAAATAAAATAAAACTTACAAGTCTCAAAGTTGTAAGTTACTAGAAGTAAATATTTCCATAAAATATACTATGATAAATTTAATAAATTTTTACCGCAAAATCATGATAATATATATTAAGAAGTGGATTTAAATTATTGGCATCTTCAATATATAAACATTTCAACCAACATATTTAAATAATTAAAATATCATGTGGTATTATTATTTATAAATGATGCAAAATCAAGCACACAACACAGGTCTTACCTCACAAACTGAATATTGATATCATTGAGTGATGACTATTTTGACGTAGAACAGAAAATGCTTAGTGAGGAAGGTAGGACTGAGGCTGAAACTTTCTTCCGATGAATCTAGAAGAGGCATATGCATATTTTATCATTTTATTATTTCCAAGTTTTTTTCCCACGTGAAGTAATCATCACGTACATTCTTTTTGCCAAAAATCTGCATAGTTTAAGAAACAAAAGTTTAGATATCCACAAGTCAAAAGAACTATAAAAGTAGAAGGAATTTGGATAATGTCGGCGCCTGAGAATGGAAGGTTTTTTCCATAAACCAGCAACTTCTACGTCATTACAATGGTGAAATTCGTGTTATATATGCGCCGATTATCATCATAGAAAATTCATGTTTTGGAAATTTTAAAGCTTGTTCTACCTATGACTTAACATAATCCAAAGATAAATAAAAAAATAAAAAAAATAAAAACGTGCCAAATAATGAGGGCTGCTGAACTCGGTAATTAAGAATGTTGTAGTTATCAATTTGAACATATATATTGATAGAAGATTATTTCAGTAACGTTTACCGACAGGAATTCATATAAGTCGTTTTTTATATTTGAATTTGTAGTTTTAGAAGAAGAAAAACAAATCATTGTGCAAAATTTGTCCATGTAAGACGGATTATGAAGTTGAACTATTGGTATTGGGTTAACGTGGTAAACCATTTAGTTACAAGACGATCATGTCTTGAAAACTAACTCAAAAATATTCACATTAAGATGCTTGTATTGGGATAATATTTTTGTTTTCATCCTAACCGATCATGATGTTGGATTTGAGATATTTCTTAGATCAAATTGAAATAATAAAATTATGTTTATTATTATTTATTTCATTGTCTTATTTATTGAATTCATATGATAAGGTCTTTGATTAAAATTAAATATTTGTTGTTATAATATAAATTATAATAATGAGAAATAAGGATAGGACATCCTTAACCTATATAGATCAATATGTGTAATGGTTTTTATCTCTAATGGTTAATATTACCTTTGAATTGTTAATAGGAAATTTTTTTGAAAAAATATATATAATTTTAATAGATTTGAGATTATTATGGAAATTAACAAATTATTTATCATACTTTTATCTCATACATCTTCGTGTTGTTAGTTGAATGATTATTGGATATGACTAAATTCTAATGGGATTAATGATTAATCAAAAAAGAATCCATCAATTCTTGGTAATGAGTTCGAGCTTTGTATAAATAAAGACATTTGTCAGGGTATTATAAATGAAAGAAGAAAGAAGTTAGTCATTCATCATGCGTTAACTTATTAGAATTTGACAATTATACTATATTATACAGTTAATCTTCTAGTGATTATAAAGTAAAAGATATTTCATACTATTCGGTTATTAATGAGTGTTACTGAATGTCAACCTTGATTAATAAAAAAATGAGTTAATTTATTACCGGTTTAGTGATGAACCTACGGTGTCACACACTTACAAGTGTTCTATCTTTATTGGACAATAAAATATTATTAATTAAATTAAATAATTTAATTTTATTGATATTTTTTTTTTAAGTGAAATATTATTATATTTTTTTATAACACCAAAAATATAATTAATATAAGATGTGAATATGTAATTGATTAAGTGAGACTTGATCAATTAAGTTAATAACTAATAAGATATATTTTAAAATATAATTTATTATTGAAAATGTACAATAGGCATGAGAAAGAAGGTTTTTATTTTAATATAATAACGAACATTATATGGGGTGTGTAGTTCCTATGAGATAGGAAAATAAAATATTAAAAAATCCCATACCCAATCTCCTAATGTATATAGATGCACTTGTTCACTATTTTAAAGAGATAAAAATGTGATCGTTATAGAAAGTCTTTTCTTTACAATTTTTATTATTAGGTTACTAGCATAAACACAGGCGATATCGTGCCTGTGTATATGCATTTTTTAAATATGTATGATATTATATTAGTAGGTGATAATATTGTAATGTTATTAAGTTAATATATAAACTAAACTTATATTTATTAAAAATAAAATAAAATATATCAGAATAGATGAAAGAATAATCATTGATAAATAAAGAAGAAGAGAAGAAGCAGAGACATCCGATTTTATAAAAAGCTTGTAAAAGTAACGGTCAATTTTTAAAAATTTAATAAATTATTATATTTAAACGATAAAATTGGTATTTTGAAATGTGGACACAAAAAGAGGAATCCCCTTTATATATTGTTATAGATATTCTGATAATAAATTGGGGATCAATGCGTCAAATGTAAATTATTTTGTAATTTTCATACAATAATAATTTATTATAGAAAACTATTATAGGATCTTAAGATCCATGATTTTCACATATTCACGTACATAAAACATAATAGAATATTAACCCTTTAATCCATGAGAGATTCAATAAGAATCCATTCTTCAATCTTTGATTTTCAACCTCAATTTCTCAATTTATCTCTTTGACTTTGTTTCTCCTCTCACACTCCCTTTTTTGATGGCTTATTGTGAGAGAACCTTATGGTCAGAAACATTACAATACCCTTTTATAATTCAACGTCCATCAAGTTGGGATGAACTTTATTTTATTTTATTATGACTTCTCATAATAATCCATAGGTCCTCATATCTTATTAAATCACAATAAGACCCATCATAGTATTTCAAATAAGTTACATAAATAAATTAATTCGTGAATTAATTCTAACAGGATTGACACAAAAAACCTAGTCTCGTATGAATATACGACGATCAGACCGTCATAGTTTGAAGGATAAAATTTTCTAAACCTTAATAATAATTTTTGGAAGCATTTCTATACAAAATAAAGTTGTGAAAATATTATTACTTTTGTTTTATACATTCATCATCCGCATGTTTTGGCTTGTAAGTGAAGGAAATAAGTTTAGGAAGGAACATGAAAACCTAAATTTTCTTAACTTTTTAATGGTAACATGAAACATTTTGTTTACATTTTATAATTGAATTTGACCTTTGCAAGAGCAGCCGTGCGAGTATAAAACTTGATTGCTATCGCGGATGAAACTTTCATTCATCTCGTAAAACAGAGGGAGGGGAGAAATAATGACAAATCTAATTTATAATTTCAACATTTTAATTCTAAAAATAAATTACAAAATAATTTATTTAAGTAATTTTAACCCCTGAACCCCCTTATCTTTTAATAATTATAACTAAAATTTAAATATATAAATAATAAGTCATTTAGCCTCTAAAAATTTATAAGACGTATAAAAAAAGGCAACGTTCTTTTCCCCGACTTTTTAAGTACTAAATACAAAGCCTTTACGCGGTGTAAAATAAAACAAGAAGTTCAAATTACATATGAGCCCTGCAGAAAATACCTTCATTCCGGTTCATAAATTTAAGAGAACAGAGAAGACAACAGATATTTCAAGTTCCATTTCTATCCCTTCATAGTTGATTCACATGGAAACTCTTGAATAAGATAAATTTAATATCTTAAAGTATCTTGATTTTTCATATAGCCTTTTCTTTTTAATCAATGTTATCGAATATCTCCGAATAATAATTCATACTCATTGGAGTTAAAAATTCAACATAAATAAAAATTTCATCGTAAGATAAAGTTTGTATATTATCTTATTTCTAATTATTATACAAAATCGTCTTATGACATAAAATTTGTATTTTATTTAAAGATTATGAAATTGTTTTATTTTTAGTTAATGTACAAACTTATAAAATAAAATTTCCATATCGTATATTATAAAATTATTTTATGTTTAGTTCATGTAAATCTTTGAAACGTTTCTATCGAATTTTATTTTTTCATGTTTTTATTTGATCATATTATCGGGAATTCATAAATAACCAGATAACAATCATTGATTCCAATTGCTTTAATCTTTTTCTTTACTTGTTCAAAGAAGGAGACGCCGATTTTTAACTCACTCAAATGGTCCGATGTAGGGTCAGTCAATGCAAAGGTATTGAAAATTGGAATCATATGGTTAGAAAGGAAAATAAAGTAGAACTGAAAAAATGAAAAGGTCTAACAGTAACTAAAAACCAAAACATAAAAAATAAACCAAGAAACCTTGTATTTACAACACCTGTAAATTGCAATAAAGTACAACCAAACAAAAATGGGTTACACCCTAAAAAAATTAAAGCAAAATGTGCTCCAAAAAATTATTTACAGAATCAACCACTGTGTGGGAGCAATTCAGGTCTCTGCAAAACTCTTCGAGAACGAAGTTATTACAAGCACGAGATCACTGATCAATTCCCAAGTGATGAATAACTAATTTTTTGAATAATGAAAAAACGATTAATTTGTCATGTAAAAATTTAACTGGACCAAATTATAATACTTTTGACGGAGAGTGTGTGGGGGGACCCAGCGTTAGGCTTCAGAAGAGTAGCCACTTGGAACAGGTGGGGTCGTGGAAGCTGAGCTGAGAGGAGCGGCGCCACCACTCTCTTGGCGGCGCTCCTTGCTTTTCCGACCAGAACACGACAGCGCCGCCGCGATGCTCTTTACCACCATGATCATGACACGCCCTCTCTTCGGTGGTACCATGTAAGTGCCCCTTTGTTTCGCGTATGTTAGTTCCATGAGGAATGAAATTGGGACAAAGACCGAGGCGAGTGGAAGAAACAGAGAATAGAACGGAGAACAGAACAAGTGCTATGTTGTGTTGTGTTGTTGGAAAGTGTTTGTTGTGTGTGAGGACTGCGATTTTGAGTGACATATATAGCGAATGTGCGACATAGTACTGTAGCAGTCTTGGTACTCACGCTTCGGGTTTTTATTTTATTTTATTTCTTTTTTTTTCTTTAATTAAGAGTGGTGTGATGACTCATCATTGATTAAATTGTGCTTTCGTGGCATGTTTCAGTTTTCGTTTCACACTGCCAGCATTCATACAGCTGTTTGAAAGAATCCCAAGGTCAAATCCTTAACTGGTTTATTTTTCTATCATAAGTCACTCAAACTCACATTTAAACTTTTAATATTATAATTTTTTATAACTTTCTAATGACATTTTAAAAGCTGCATGAAATAATTTTGAAAAATAGTTTCAAAATGTTTTGTGGGAAGGAATAATTGGGTGGAGCTGAGGTTCTTGGCAGTGAGTTGTGGGGTTGAGTTTTGAGGGTGAGATTTTTTATTTTCTAAAGTCAAAAATTGAACTTGATATTTGATTTTGAAATGAATTTGTGTTGAAAACAGGTTGGTCTCTTAGCAAAGAGGGGTTTTGGTCTGGAGGTGAACCTTGTGGCATGACAATGAAAGTCATTTTTTAGAGTTTGGATTGATTCTTAGGTAATTGTTGTATGTAATTGTGAAAGATAATTTTGATTAGAATGCAAAAAGAATTAACTTGTTTTCTAAATCTACTTAATAAAGAATTGAAATACAGAAAAATAGAACATAAAAAATTTAATAAAAAATCTTAGAGTCTACTTATGACATACTCTAATTTACAATTTTCTTTTGATGACTTCTTTCTTACCTTAAATTAACTATACACAATGTCACTTGAGCGATAAATAATTTGCATGAACAATTTAAGACAATTAGTGCAATGCATATACACCACTTGAATCTCGTTTTACCGATTACACGTCACTCAAATGATACTTAGCCTAAGTGAAACCTCAACAAATGATTTCTCAAAGTTATTCTAATTTGTACATGAATTCCTCTACTCTTGCATTTATATATGAGTTTATTAAGTTTTCAATCATAAATATATCACAAATATTTCACAATATCAATTAATTCTCACGTGATTGTCATCACATTCAATTCCGCGTACTTCATACAACCAAAAAGTCATAACATTGTACAAATAATAATACTAGATTCTTTATCCTAAATTTAAATGCGTTTTTATCTAACAATCGTTTGAAAACATCTTCCAACAACTCAACCAATTAATACAATCTTCTAGAAAATTAATCCCACCACTAACACAAAATGGGCCTATAACGTCACCTATTTGACGTCAGTCCCGAAGTCAAAAATGACCGGTGGCGTTTTTCTAATTAAAAGACAAAATTAACGTCGGCCCCCTAAGGAAGAGACGTCTTTATTCAATTTGACATTGGTGTCGACAGGTTAGACGTCAAAGGACGTCGGATTTCAAATCCCTAACATCAAATGACTTCTGTTTTTCAATTCCCCAACGTCAAATTACGTGTATTTCTCGATATCCCGACGTTAGACGTTATAAAAAAACCAGAGGCAACGCCAACAACACTGTTCCTTCGCACACTTTAATTTTTAGGGTTAACTAGCACCTTGTTGATGAGTGGGAGGACGAACGAAGATTAGTTTCTGGTCATGAAACCTCTAATGCAAGTAAGAGGATGAGGATGTGCTCGCTTGGGGTTTTTTTGAGTTTTGATCCAATGATTTTCTCCTTTTCGTATTGCAGCAGCATGATTCGTGCTAGGCGGCAATGCGATGACGATCTCCAACACTTCCAGCAGATCAAAGGGACTCTTTCTTAATCTCACTCTATGTTTTTCTGTTATTATTAGCTCAGGGATTTGGGTTCTGGTTTATGAAAGTGCAGCCAAAGGACGTCGATTTCATTTATAACCGACGTCAAGGGACGTCGGCTTTTTCCTCAGACGTCAATTTTGACGTCAGCCAATAAGACGTCGAAGTTTGGACAGACGTCAAAGATCGAAAATAACGAACGTAAAAAGCCTTTTTTGTGTTAGTGCACATACTATTTTGAACATCCCAATAGTGAGAGGATAATAAAAAGATTAAAACAATTGTAGAGTATTGCGGGGTGCATCAATTATCTCATTATGTAACACAAGTGGATAAAGTCATAATTGAATCACAACACTGAAGCTAGTATGTTACATTATCAAGTGGAAAGAGGTGTCTTTACTATTAGACATAACTTTTAGTCCATAGTTAAACACTCAATACAATAATCAATGTTTGAGTCATGTTACATAATTATCTTAATGCTTGAACTCATACATTTTTAAGTTTAAATAATTATATCGAAATTATCAATCATAAATTTTAGCCTAATGATAAATGTTCAATCCAAAACAAGGTTAAATATATTTATCAAAACCTAATTTCAATTTATTCAAAACAATCTATATTTCACCAAATCCACGATACCTTAGTATAATAAAGAATTGAAGTTCAAATATTGTTTAGCGTTAAAGACAATGTAGAGAAAGAAATTGTTTTGAGAAAATTCTTTTAAAATTGAAGATATAAAATGAATTAAGATACGAGTTTTAAATTTTACTTACAAATTTCATCTTCTATTAGTTTTAAAATCTATTATTAAAAAGAATTGAATCTTACATCAATTATTTATATATATATATATATATATATATATATATATATATATATATATATATATATAATTTTCAATTTGATCCATGTATTAAAATCTCCAAATTAACTTTTTTCAATTTTGGAATTTTCTATCATATTTTTTTATGGCATGTGTGTGCAAATTGACATGAGAGACCAAACTTAGAGTTTGAATAGAGAATTTGAATAAGTTGATTCAAAAGTTTAGAATTTTTTAAATATTTTATTATAAAATATGTTTTAGAAAAATTGAAATATTATAAAATATGTTGCTTGGATAAGAAATTTAAGATAAAATTGAAATGCTATAGTTTTATTAAAATATTAAGATTGCTTAAAATTGGAAATTTTCAAAATTTATTTAATGTGAGAATTTGAAATTTTTCGTATTTACAAATTTATATTTTACTCTTCGTATTTTCTTTTGACTTAGACTTAGACATTATCGAAATGACTAACATTGTTAACTATTTTTTTCTTGTTTATTAATATTAATATAAATTATTTTTATGATTTAAGTTGTTATGTGTTTTTAAATCAATATTATTTATTGATGGATATTAGTCAAAGTTTTCTAGACCAATATTAGAAAGTGTATTCTTACATATGTTAATTAATTTTTATCAATCGTCTGTAATGATTACTCTTTGTCCATGTATGCATTTATTATTTTTTATCATTTATAGGTGTTAATTTTTGTTTTTATTTTGTTAATAATTTCATTATGCTTTTAATGTTAAATGTAAAATTTTTAAGTCAATAGTAACCTCAATCATCAATATGGTAAAACAACTTTCATTAATATCAATATAAATAATTACACTCAACATTACCTAAAAACAACATTGATTAACGTCATTTGAATATATATATATATATATATATATATATATATATATATATATATATATATATATATATATATATATATATATATATATATATATATATTCAAATGCCAATTAAAAAAATCTAACGATTTTTTATCAACATTAACTAAGATCAATGCAAATATAATTAGTTTTAAAATTTTTGAGTTTTTAATAATCATTTAATATTTAAATATTTTTATATTTTATGGTAAGCAAACTATTTTATAAAAAAAAATCACCAAATTTAACCTATGTCATCTAAACAAAACATTATAAAAATAAAACAAATTTGGATCGATTTAAAATTAATATATTTAAATATCATGAAAAGTATAATTTTTGTATCAAACAAGATAAGCTAATTTAAAAATTAAAGAAATTATTTAGGATTATTAATTACATAGAAATCACAATAAATAATATAAATATAATTATTTAGCAAAGATAATTATATAAAATTTATAAATAGGAATTATTTATAATTATTAGCAGTAAAAATATAATTATTCAAATTGTAACCATGTTTTTAAAAAACAAAACACAATTGAGTAATTAAAGTCCTGTGTGGTAGGGATGTCATGTAAAATTAGTAAGTGTTTGAACTTCATGAAATAAAATTGATAGAATTAATGTCTTATCTGAACTTTTATTTTTTACTTGGAAATTTATCATAATTTTATTCTTAAAAAAAAGATTTCTTTAGATTATTTTTAATAAAAAGGTTTCTTTAAATTATTTTTAATTTTTTTAAGTGATATAAAATTAATGGATATACAAGAAAATTAGTTGGCTTCACACTGTGTTGGTTGGTGAGTAAGTTGGATGAAGAGTGGTGCAAAGTCCAATCTCACACTATCTTCGTATCATCACAAAAAAGAGAAAATACTTAGCGGAGAAGATAAAGGACTGAGTCAGCAATTGTATCGCGAAGAATCTAGAAGGGCTTGCATATTTAATCATTTATTTTCAAGTTCTTTTTTATGTTGTTCTGTCAAATGCTTCTATTTAGAAACAAAAATTTGCATTACTAATGGATATAACTTCATAAGTTAGAGAACAATTAGGAAAAATATCATAATGGGTAATTCTAAAAAAGGGAAAATTGGATGAATTATGTTTGAGTAAGAAGACTTTTGTTTTTATTTGAACAAGTGATGTGCAATAACCGCAATTTTAATTTTTTATCTATTATAAGTTATAACACATGATATATACAATTTTGTTTAATTTTTTTATTTAAAAAAAAAAACGAGCATAGACATCTAATAAAAAAATTAAAAGTTGTGCTTCTGAAAAGAAAAAAAATTATATTTATTAAACGAAATATATATTGTATGTGTATCTATTAAATATGATTTTTATATGATTAAAAATGAAAATTTGATTTTTTTCCAAAACAAAATTATATATTTTAAAGTCAATTTGCCTAATTTTACAATTTATCCATTTTTTTTAATATTTTCCACGATTCTAACTCACAATTAAATTTCTAACATCACAAAGTTTAAATGTTATGGTATAGATTTACGTTAAATAATTTTGAAAAATATTTTAAACTAGATGCTCAGTTGTGTCATTTTTCCACAAGTAATAATTCCAAAGTAAGTAGTTTTGTTTTTAAATGGTTATATTTACGATTTGTACATGGAATAAAATTATTACAACAAAATATTTTAAAATAAGTTAATGTGAGACATCATTGTTATTATATAAAAAATTATTTAAAAAATAATAAAATATTATATCAAATTCATAATAAAGTTATATTTGAAAAAAATACAATTTTCTTTCCTAAAATCATTCCATTAATAAAAGAAACAAAATTCTTCATTATATTAAAAAAATATTATTTCTCTCATATTAAAAAAGAAAAAAACTTTACTTTCTATAAGTTTTTCTTTCCATTTAACAAACAATGAAAATTCCACTTTTATCGTTCACTATAATTTTATGTTCAAACTTAATGAATCCTCGAATTAAAAAAAAAATAGTTGTTCAAATAAAAATTGATAATATAAATAATTAATTGTATAAAAAACACGAAAACACATTTTTTTTATTGGATTATATTTATAAGAGGATATGCTTTATCTTGTACATATACATGTTTTACTTTAATTTTTTATTTTGGATATTTTGAAGTCTGTTTATTGTAATTGAATTACAATTTTTAGATAGAAAATATTTTTTAAGAACAATTCAAAGAGAACTATACATAATGTTTTCTTCTTTGGATTTTTAAAAAACCCACACAGACCTATTGGTCAAAACCTTCTAGAAGATGTTTTTTTAGTTATTTTTTAATTTAAAAAATATTTTTCTCCTCTTTTAATTCTTAAAACAGTTTACAAAAAACAAACTATCTACTAATATGTTCACCTCGAAAGGCAAAATTGAGATATTCAAAGTAACTTTTGTATGAATTATAAATTTTATTTTATTTTATAAAACAATTAATGACAAAAGCAGATGAATTTAAACCAGATGAATAAATTAATTATACATAATGTGATCGAAAAGGTTAACCATTCATCACAATTATATGAAAAATCCTGTAAATAAATTTATTTGAAAAATAGTATAATTGTTTGTGATAAAATAGTAACTGTTGGGATATTTAATGACTAAAATGTGTCTAATACACTATGTATGTAAAAATTAAAAGATTGTCAGATTATGCATTGAATCTACTTTTAAAATCACCGTACAAAGATGGAGAATCAACTAAATAAGACTAATCACAAGTATCTTTGAAAAGGAAAAATAGATTAAATCCCAAACATAAAAGGAAAAGAATCTTTTGCAACATGAAGTCACTTGCTAAAAGATATTTGATTGAAAAAACTTTAGAAAAAAAAGGTTTATTGACCTTGAATAAAAAAAAATTTAGAAAACACTTAATTTTTGTTTTACCATTTTGACACGATAATGACATACTTATTTAATGGTTTAATATTCTTGTTGAATTAGTGGTTTACTACCGAATAGAATATAATAGAAATAAAATGTAACTTTTTATTTATTTATTTAGCAGTATCACAATTCAAATATATTTTAACTCGCTTTTTATTATTCAACATAGGAAAGTGATTAATGTAAAATATAATGAGAATGACTATTATCCGACTTTAAACTACATATGAATTATTTAATATTTTTAATAGAGTTTTATTTTAAGAAAAATAAAAAAAAATGATTTAATTATTGCACACAAAGTTATTCATCGTATATATGAAAATAAAGTTGATGATTATTACGATGGACATTGAAAAAACTTATAGCAAAGTGAATTGATAACCAATAAAATGAACATTGGCTCTATTTAATTTTTACCTAAATGCAATGCCACCATAAATATTTATTATTTTTTAACTATTTCTAATCTTATTGAAGCACAGTTCCTTAAACAACTAGAGCATACAACTCTTATACCACTTAATTTTAATTAAACTGAATATCACCGTTATTTTATTTTTATATAGTTACCCAATTAAATGGCAAAAGTCAAGGAATTTTTGTAAGAAATATATATATATATATATATATATATATATAATTATGTTTTTTCTGGAATTTAGTGACTAGTCTAGTAGAATAAAAAAAAATGAATTTGAGATTTTCACAATTAATTCCTAATTGGGTTTGGTTTGGGCCTATTGCCGAAACACAACTCTTTACTAAGATGACTCTTCAATATACCCTCACTTCGAAAAAAATAAAATGTTCCACTTATAAAGATCTACAACTGAAAAGATATGTAACACTTGAATATCTACCACTTTTTGGTGTAAGAAAATGAAAAGAAAAATAAACTTTTAATTGAATAAAAAATATAAGGCGAAATATTTTTTATTTTAATTATTTTATTTGTACTTTAATTAAACAAAGTTTTATTTTTATTTCACTCACCCATAACATAGATTAACAAGAAAATTCAGTTTAATAAAGTGACATTAATTTAATCAATCTATATTTTGTGTCCATAAGATCCCTGTCAATTTCAATTGGTATCAACCATTAAATAGTAAATTAAGACAAGTCAAATTTTTTAAATGGACCTAGTAAAATAGGCAGAAAAGAATATAGGAAGATAGGTCTGAAATTATGCACACATTACTGTTGTCAAGTACATATATCAGTAACAAATTAACAATGAATGCTTTTGAATTTTAGGAGTTAAGAAAATCACAAGAACTTTACAAAATCATTGGAAAATAATAAGGAATTGTGTTTCTGTTCTTACTTGCACTTGCAAAAGGGAACCATCAAAATAATAAACACCACTATAAACACAACTTGCAAAAGGAATTGTGTTTCTGTTCTAGGCCTAGTTTTTAGTAATTAACATAAAAAAATACTAAATAACAAGTCAAGCTATTTTCACCTAACTCTGTAGCTTTACTCTGTGCAAAAGGTGGTGTCGAAAAAACACAATCAAAAGTTCTTTTCGAAATAACACTGTACAACATCATCGTCGCTGTTATTTTTGTTAGTAAAACCGCGTCTGACACAAAACTGCAAATTAAATCGAGGGGCAAAACTTGAAAAAAAAAATGAAAAATGGCCAACAAACAAAGAAACAGTAATTAATAGATAACAGTTTTCGTTAATTTTCTGTGATAAATTTCACAGCATATAGATACAAGAAAAAACACATAAGATAAGAGACAGAGTAGAATAGCGGCTATATTTCTGTCTGTCATAAACATTACTAGCAGAGTTTAAGGAAAGGCCTTGGTCAACCACCAAAAATCATTGGTTAACCCACGTGGTCGTAGAAGTCACATGATGATGTTAGATTCTAGGAAACATCAGAGTTATTGGTCTCAGAATTGTAGCCACTTTGGGGAGGGGTTGAGGCAGAAGACGCAGAAGCTGAACCTGAATCGCCACCACTTTTTCCAAAAACGTTTCGAATAGATTCCCCTGTTTTAGAGATAGTGGAAGACACAGAATTCGCAAGGCTGCTAAAAATTTGAGCCTTTATCTGTCCTCTTTTCGGGGGAAGACTCGATTTTTTCCTTTGGGGTGATTCCGACATTCTCCTTATATAGTTTGGACCCGATCTGTGAAAATAAAGAGAAAGAAGAAAAGGAACAAGAAACAGAACAACCTCTGTTATTGTAACAGAGTATACAAAACTTCAAGAAAATTCTACTTCAAAATACAGAAATCCAGGACTACCTCAGTAATATAGAAGCAGAAGAAGAAGAAGAAAAAGCAGAGAAAGAAGAAAAGCAGAAACAAAAGAAGAAGAAAGAAGAAGAAAGAGGAGAAGTTTGAGACCAGTGACATAGAAGGTGAAAGAAGAACATAATTTATAAATAATGGGTGGGGAAGGGAAGAACCAGGGCGAGATTACTCCAATGTAAATACTAGTTTAATAACCTAGTTCTTCTTTAATTGTTATTGTAATTTTTTTTATAATTTTATTCCATTGTTTTTTTATGTTTTAAATTTGGTTAATTTTTCAGAAAAACATTCTGTAAGTTTTTTATTATAGTTATAACTGGATATTGTTATAGATGTCATTAAGAAATAAATTATTTTTAATTAATTGTATCATTATTGATTTATGCTGGATGCCTTTGTCAGGATGTTGTCATCAATTGATATATATAATTATATTAACTTACTTTTAAAAAAATTAACTTATAAGATTTAAAACAGTGAGACAAATTTATAATGACCTTAATAATAATTTAAAGAAATCATTAAACTTTATTTTTTCTAATAAGAGAAAAACTACTTTCTTCCCCGTTACAAGATTACTTTTACTAAAAGTTATTATTTGTGATAACTGAACTAATAGACTTTAGTGTCACTTTATAATATCGTTTAATACGAAAAAAATATTAACACTAATATTATATTCATTTGTTTTTTTTTAACTTAATAACGAATTATTTTTAAAGTTTAGAAGGGATATAAAACTCAATTTCACATTAAAGTTTACAACTAAAATAATATTTAAATCTTTAAAAAAATATACTTTCCCAATAAGCACATTTTACTTTTTTAAATAACCCATTGAACATATATACAAATTTACTAGAATTTGTAAGAAATAATATCGAAAGTAATGGATGTGAAGTGTGTGAGTTTGCAACCTACATATCCACTTGTGAGAGGAAGCCAATTCCAAAGTTCCACGTCTATATAGTGACATAAACGTATGCATAAGAAAAAAGATATTTTCATCTTTCACTTTTTGCATTTACAATATTTTAATTTATTTGACTTGTTCTCACTTTCCCTTCATTTTGTTTTGCTACTATCCATTGCGATGGATGAATATATTTCGGATACATTTATAAGTAATATCAAATAAGTTTATGTTAAATTTTCTTCTGTATTTCGTTTCTAACTTATTTTTATTTATCGTTTTTGTTTTTAAAATTATTTAGATTTATTACATTATTATTATTTAGTATTTATATAATTATAATTTTTTAAATATATGACATTGTAAAAAATAAAAATATATATCTTTTTGACATTGGATAATGATTTTTATTTTTTATAAAAAAATGTCTAATCAAGAAAATTATAAATATATCTACAAATTAAAAAAAGAACAAAAATTACTTATCCATTAAATACGATAATAGAGAAAAAAATTATTATAGAAATAAATGTGAAATAATTAAACTCCTGTCTGCTCGGTTATAGAAATTGAATGATAAGGTGATTTAATGTTTACTTGGAAGAGAAATGAAGAAATGATCGTGTGTTCGATTTCTCTACTAATCATTTAGAAAAAATAAGATAGATTTGACAAATTTAGGAATTAAAAAAAAAAGTAAAAAAGTCATGCATTATATTTATTTATTTTAATAATTATTAAAAAGTGTTGTGTGAATTATGATTGGTCAATAACTTTTCTAATCACTATTCATTTTAGTTATATAAAATATCCCATTATAAATGATATAAAAACATGATTTACGTTTTTCTTTCTTCTGGATCTATATTTGAGAATGTTTGGTCAATTATATTTCTTGATAGTCATTTTAGTGTAGTGTATATATTTTTTTTCTCATGATCGTAGTGGTATGTATATTAGTATTTGTTTTTAGTTAAACTATATTATTATTTGTTTCATCTGAATAAGAAAATAGATTATTACAGTTTATTACGAATAAAACACTATTTGTGGAGTACTAGAACTGAAAAAAGTAATTAAGGCATTATGGTTGACACAGAATTAATAGAAAAAAAAATAATTTAACAGTTTTTTACCAAGTCACACTCCTCTCTCTCCTACTATTCATTAAATCACTCAGAAAAACACGAAAATATAATTGCAATTAAAAAGCAAATTTCGATGATAAACTTTGTTTGCATAAAAATAAAATACTTGAAATATTTTGAGACCCATTTAGTATTATAACTTTTACTTACCAATTCCTAAGTGTGAATCCAAATGGAAAAGATTACGTTCTTCTTTTTCTTCAATGTTATTCACCATTTTCATCTATTGGTGTGAACACTTCACACATGTATTCCTAGCTTGGCCACATATACTTCTAGATCCATTTGACTTTATACTCCAGAGGATAAAGAGATAAGAAGATGTTTAAGCCAGACATTTAAATATAAATTATTCACGAAAAGTGAAGAGAGACCAGCCAGCAACTAATCCATGTTATTCTAGTATTTGTTCCAACATCGTTGATCCAAACAAAGTTTTAGAAACCGTAATGAAAACATTTGGTCATTCCTAAATCCATGTTATATATAAGTGAATGAAATTATATATACAGTTATTATTACTCGTCTCAGACGTGTGCATATCAGTGTGACCAAGTGACGAACATGATACGAAATTCCCAATAAGTTTGTTTTCGTCAGTGATGATGGAATATTTGACTTGATTTCGTAAAGGATTATGGCGGCTACGTTGGGAAGTGACATGATAATTTATAATTTGGATGATTTATTATTTTTTTCTATTTTTTTATTGTATTTTCATAATATACTATTTTTTTATTGTATTTTCATAATATACTGATTATTATTAATTTTAATATTTAAAAATATATTTAAAATATTAATATAGCATAATTTTAATATTCAACAGAAAATAACATAAAAAATCTAATAAAAAATCTGGAATGGATAATTTGTTTGTCTTTTGGTGACTGAGGAGACCGAAGGCACAGTCAACTTTCTTTATTCAAAACCCAACAAGCTGTGATTTGTGGTTGTCTCCTAATATCACAGCTAAGTAACTTAATGATCACAGCTAAGCAGATGATTTACCTAAATAATCTCTTAAAACAGTAACTTTATTTCATTTTCAATCTTTTTAAGTTGTCTTTTTACGTCTGGTCGGTGTTTCGAGGAATCTACTTTGAAGATTTAACAATAGGATACCGGTTAAAGTAATACGAGATTTATATTTTTCTAACAACATTTTTTATTTATTCTTTTATATTACAAGAATTTCATTTAAGAAAATACATGTACAGAGTAAATTTTAAATATTGTATAATATTTAAAAATTATGGATTTTTTTTATTTTCATTAAAATCATATCTTAGTTTTTCCAACTTATAATATTTCAACCATGTAATAGTTTATGGTATAAAATATAGTTGTTATTATCACATTTTGACAAGGACTTTTTAAGTTTTTTCTATGTCCATTAGTCTTATATCATCAAAAAGATGAAATTATGAAAAATTTAAATATATTTTTCTCTTCTACCCTTCCAAAACATTTTTTAGGATGTGTTTAATTCAGTACTATATACACCAATATTTGAAGGTGATTGCAGACGACGATTTCCAAGAGGAGATGAAATTTTCATCTTTCATCTACGCATATTGAGGAGATACGAAGTGATTTAGTGTTCATAACATTGCCCTCACATTAAATGTATGGATTGTGGAAAGAAGAAAAAAAAGAGGGGAAATCGATTATGTCCCTCATGGAACCGATTATGCTGGAAGAGGAAGACCTAAATCGATTTTGTCGCATATCAAAAAATAAAGAGTAAAATATATTTTTGTCCCTCAAATTGAAAAATTTGGAATTAGTACATTTTTTAAATTTTTGACTAATTTAGTTTTTCATATTTAAAAATACATGAATTTAGTATTTTTAACCAAATTTTGTTAAGTTTATTCGACGTTTCAAGCACATTTCGTGATAGTATTTGAATTGTTTACACCATATGACATATTTTTGCTTTAATATTAACTCAAATATTATTATAAAATATGTTTAAAATGTTAAATAAGTTTAACAAAATTTGATAAGAAAGATTAAATTCACGTATATTTCTAAAGATAATGATTAAATTGATATAAAATTTTGAAAAGGAACTAATTTCAAATTTGAGAAAAAAAATATATATTTAATCCAAAAATAAAGAATCAATTTTGTTGAATTGTGAATAATATGGAATTGAGTACGCACTATATTGAAACCTCTATTGAATTCATCAGAGCAACAACACCACGACAATAGCAACACGTGAGATCACGAGCCGTATCATGCATCATTATAGATAAATCCAACCCGGTTAATTATAAAATATTTTATTTTAACACGAACTTAAAACTTTAATTTACATTATTAAAAGAATAAAAAAAATCTTAGTTGACACAGATAAAAAATAATTTTATTAATATTAATAAAAAATTTATAATTGTATGTTAATTGAGAAATTATTCTGATATAAGTTAAAAAAATCTAAATGAAATAAACTAAAATGTATCTATAACAATATATAAAAGAAATTCTATTTTTTTTCAATTTCATGAAATCAGTTTATTTTTAATTATTTTAAAAATTAATTATTTTATAAATAATTTATTTTTAACTGTTATTCTAAATACCACTTTTATCTTAAATCGTCATTTTAAATTTTTTTACATATTTTATTTTTTTTAATTTTATATTTAACAACTATTTTAAAAATTAACTATATATTTAATATTGATCTTAATTTAAATCTCTTGAAAATAAATGTGAACGTAGTACAATAATACAATAACATGTGTGTATTCGCCAACAATAATATATGTAGATGTTGATTTAAAAAATTGTATTTGACATCATTTAATCAATATTGTTGTTAATATTGACCCAAAAGAAATTCTAGACAATATCGATTGATATTTGTGTTTACAAATTATCTTCACGATGATAATCAAAGAAAAAGAAGAAAAGAATTTACTAACATAAAAATAAAAATGTTTAACCAGTGACGTCTTGATCTTTATCGTGATTTTGGTTAGAGTGAAATTTATCGCAATATTAAAAAAATGAATTTTTGTAAAAAAATATTTTTTAATTCTTACTAAAAAAATCTGAAATTACCTAATTATAAAAAATATGAAAATTCGTTTTTTTTTTTAAATATCTTATCGTAAAAAGAAATCAAACTCATGAAAATCTATGTTGGAGCAAATATAGTGTCTAGTTTTGGCGGGAAGGATGGGAGAACTGGAGAAAGAGGAAAGGAGCGAAAATGGCGAACAAGCTCATCAACCAGATGGGATTGCCCAAATCCATAGCCAATATCTTCACTGCTCGCAACATCATCACCGCCAAGGTATCCATTTCCACCTTCTTTCGAAATCTCATTTTCGTTTTTCCTCACTAACATTGCTATTATTCACATCTCACACTGCCATTTTCCATTTCCTATCATACCAAACCCTAATCGCTTGCCGCATTCTGTTTCTCACGAATTCAACTTAATCTATCGTTCAAAATGCCTTTTGTCTTATCACCTATCGTTTATATGCATAACCTAAATAGCTTGGATCTTCGTTTGTCACTTGAACCATCGATTAGAACTTCATTTTTTTTTTCTCCGAACGTCGCTTCAATTGAAAGTAACAATTATTATTGTTTTTATTTGTTTCCTTGAAATTGCAGGATGCATTGTCTCACACTGAATTTGAGTTGATGGAACTGTTGGACGTTGGGAAGGAAGAAGTAACATCCGCAATGGCGCATGTTAGCGAAGTCGTGTGTCCACCGTGTCAAACTGTACATATTCTACACACTTTCCTCTTTGATTTTTCTGTTATTTTTGCCAATCTGTTGAGGAATTACTAAATGTTTTGGAGATACTGTAATAGGCGTTACTACTGCTGGAGCAGCGAGTACGCAACGAGACTTTGGCCGGTCATCTTCCCACTCGTTTGAAAGGTTTGGATGAAGCGTTGTGCGGCGGTTTACCTTTTGGTGTTTTGACAGAGTTGGTTGGTCCAGCAGGAATTGGCAAAACACAGGTATATGATTGGTTTTGCAACATTTAACATTTTAAACTCATACCAGGATGCATTTCAGATTTGGATTGTGGTGAAAAGGGGGAATATTTTCCGTAACCATTAACCATGCTAGATGGATTTTATGTCACAGTTTTGCTTGAAGCTGTCACTGCTGGCTTCGCTGCCAGCTAGTTGTGGAGGCTTAGATGGTCGTGTTATATATATTGATATTGAATCCAAGTTTAGGTCAAAAAGGTAGTTGAAGCTTGCATTGCAAGCAATGTACTGTTTTCAATTGTATGATTTTATTTACTGCTATGTGTATTGATGGAAGAAAAAAAATTATGGTATATTATCTTCCGTGTTGAATTTACTTTTTTTTTATCCAGATTGATAGAGATTGGAATAAACAGTTTTCCTGAAATATTTCTTAAGAAGGGAATGGCACAGGAGGTATGCAGGTTGTTTCACTTGTTTCATTTCTTGTGCGGGTTAATGGGTTTTCTATGTAATTCGAACTTGATGAGTATCTTTTTTACTTGACACATAGCAGATGGCTGGCAGAATCCTGATTTTGCGTCCTACATCACTTTCTGAATTTGCTGAGAGGTGCGGATCTCTTCTATTTATTTTTAGTTAGTCTCTCCAACAGCAAGGACGGTCAACAGAATACAGATTGATACATAAGAACTATAAGAGAATTATCTACTTTATTAATAGGTTCAAAAGATGAAAACTTACTGAAGTTTATTCTTGTACAAGAAAACCTGCGCAGTCTTCAAAAGTTCTTGCAATAGTTTAGAGAAAATTATGAATACTAGAGAATGGACATTAAAAGTATCGAGGCTTTAATTTAGAAAGGCAAAGCAAAACGGATAATTAATGGTTTTGCTCTTTGTAAAAAAGTGAAGAAAGACCGGGTTGTTTTGATATAATCAAAAGGATGCAATCATTGTTAATTACTATAGGTTACATATGTATGAGGTATTACATTATGCTCCATCCATATCATTTAAATGGAAATGGTGTATCGTGATTAGATTAGCCTTCAGAATTGACAGGAGTGCTACTAGACGGTTTTAGTCAATGTCTTTGATTTTGTTCATAAATATGATTTTATCCTCTCTGCAGTTGCATTGGATGGGTTACTAATACATCAGACCTACTCTATCAGGAGGACTGTCTTTTTGCCCCTCGTTTGACAAAATGCCTGTTTTTTAGGGACTTACTATTTGTAGAATCTTTGATTTTAAAAACTCTTCAGTAAACTTATCAAGGAGCAAAGCTCTCACTAATTTATTGGTAGACTAGAACTAGACATGACAATTGCATTTATGCTCTTCTTTAGGCTGTGTCTGATTCATGATGCTCTTTACCAAACTCTACAAATTTTCACTGTCAAACTCGCTACATATAACATGCTGCAGATTTTGATAGAAGATATGTCGTTGGCTTGTAGCTCCTTTTTATTTCTTTCTAGGTTTCTATCAGACAACTCAAACTGTTAATATATTAAATGACGTGTTAACACTGCCAGTTTGTACCAGATCAAAGTATCACTCCTCCAGCAACAAGTGAAATTGCTCATCATTGATAGCATGGCTGCTCTAGTATTAGGGTGAGCTTAACTATTTTTGTCATTGATTGTGGATCATATGTCGAGGATGCTCACTTTGAAGGTTCAGCAAAATTGTAGTTATTTTTATAATATCCTTTCGGTCATTAATGTCTCATGCGTTAGAATTCTTCAATTTTCTTGTTCAGTGAGCATGAGTGTGGGACCTCTAGACAACAAGCATTGGGTTGGCATGTTTCTTTTATCAAGTATGAACCATACCAGCTTGTCGACTGTCACTTGTGATAATTTTTCAATTAGGAAGTGCATGCTTTTTCGTTGAGGTACTGATTTAGAAGGTATTCAGGTCACTTGCAGAATTTTCACGAATTCCAGTTGTATTGACAAATCAAGTAAGATCTCAATCTGGTGATGAATCTCGCATATATTCCTTTCAAGGTATGATAAAATAAATTATATTTCGGATCAGATGATTTTGAGAACCTAAAAGAGATATGTTTTTTATTGGGAAAGAAGATATTAATTTCTTTTCCAATAAAATCTTGCTTTTTTAGTTGCTTAAATTAGCCATCAGGGCCTAGGTAGCTTTGAACTATTAGATTTACGTTTCATTGTACTTTTAAACAGCACAAAGCCGCTCTATAATAAAAGATAACCCTGCTACATATGATTCTCATCTGGTTGCTGCATTGGGAATTAACTGGGCTCATGCTGTGACCATCCGTCTTGTACTTGAAGCCAGATCAGGTTGGTTAATTTGCAATGATTTGAGTCCTCTTGATTTTATTATGTATTTTTTTTGTAAGTGATTATCTAGATACCACCTCGACTTAAATTGTTGGAGTGGGTGGGGATTTCAGTGGAGGTTGGAAATTCGAGTCACGGGAATGACTTCCAAGACACCTAGTACGCATTACTTGATAACAAGTTCAGTTGTACTTGGAGTCTTCTAAATCGTTATTGTTTGAATCTATATAAATTGGTGATTAATCATTTTTTAATCACCCGTCACTATGTATAATAGAATGTTATGCAGATGTGTTTTATTAAATGTGTCCATTCTTAGTTGAAATTCTGATAAGTTTTGGTTAAAAAATATTTAAGTGATAAAAGCTTCAGGAAAGCAAAATATAGCATTTAGAGGAAAAAGAGTTAGGGATGAAGCACGATATTAGAATTTACCATGGAGGGTCTGAGTAATTTTGACACAACATTGACGACCGTATACCCAAATTTATATTAATGATTTTGGTCGTTTATATCACCTTATTTTAGGTTCTAAACAACATATAAAGATATCTTGCAATAAAAAAGATGAAAACCAAATTTGTATGGGTGTCTAGGTCTGGTACTAGTATAATGCAATTTCTAAATGGTCAACAAAAACAATTGGGTCTAACCGACGCAATACACATAATTTTTTTTGGATTCTTACTTTCTAACAACTTTCACTAACCACCATATACTTATCCTAATATATGATTCTTGTCTGTGTTAAATATTTGATTTGAAAAGTTAAATCCTCGCAGGTCAAAGGTTTATTAAGTTAGCAAAATCTCCCATATCACCTCCTCTGGCTTTCCCTTTTAAGATAACTTCATCAGGTGTGGTTCTGCTGGATGATGATGGGATAGAAATGAAAGGGCCAGAAATAAACACTATTCAGTGCCAAGGTTTGTCATTGAGCTCTCTTGCAGTTAACTCTACGGAATATGTTTTGTGTACGAAAAATACTTAAAATAGTTAAAGCCAGACCTTATGTATTGAATGGCATCCACAACTCAGAGCCTCTTTTCTATATTCTTGGTCGTCATGGAAAAGAAGTTCTTTTTCAGGTGGAAACTTTGTAAGTATTAAATGTGCCAAACATAGGGTCTTGGTATACTTGCGTTGGTTAATAGACTTTTTTGTGTGTTAAATTTTGTCAATCTAATTGGGGGCTTAAAATTCTCATGCGTCTGATTTGTGATATAAATCAAGTTACGAATTTCATATAATTACAAAATTAATTGAAACGTCATTAGACAGTCTATTTGATTGTGTAATGTTATGATAAAAACATAAATAAATACGTACCTTTTGATGTCTAAATTATCTAGAATTTGGTATATATGGTAAAGATACTATCACCTAATTCAATGATTGCGTTAGTTAATTGTGCATGATAAGCTGAAAGCGCACTGCCTATCTTGTAATGTCGTCACTGTTTGTTGAAAAGTAATCAATGTTAAGTTCCATTTACCACCTAGGTTTTCATTTGTCCTCTGTTGGTTTAATGTATTACGGTTAAAGTCTTGCCTATTTCGAAGTGTATACTCAATTAGTATCAATTTTATAATTTAAAATCAATAAATTCATATTTAAATATTATCAAATTTTTTATTTAAATATTATATATAATTATACATAATGAAAATATTTAAATATAATAATGGTTATATTAATTTTGAAACAAATTAAAAACAAAAAAAAAACTTGTACATCAGCACGGGTGTGAGACTAGTTCTTGATTAAAATTTTGTACTTATAATTACACAAAAATTATAACAATTAAATATAATTTTATAAATAAATATTTATTTAAATATAAAAATAATTATATTAACTTTTAATACAAGTTTTAAAAAAGTACTATAATTAGTAATCAAGTAAAAATAATAACTTTTACACACGGTGTTAACTCTGCATAAAAATAATTATATCAACCTATTTTATTTATTGTTGATTATTTTATTTATCTTTATCATCGTTTTAACACTTTTTTTTATATAATAAGAATTAATTCATTAAGAATCGGTTTTGTATTTTTGGATTTCATTTTTTCGTATTTATAATAATAGTATTTTCAATTATATAATTCTTGATGAAAATATTACTTATTCTATCGAATCAATCTTTTTTATATGTATTGTAATTAGAATAAATCAATGTGTTTTTATTTGATTAAAATGGGAATATAAAACAATATTACTAATCTAATATCCAATACAAAGGAGGAATATTAACTTTATTAATACAGTTCTTTATTTTCAAACAAAAATTAGTCCGCTCTAAGATCAAAATTTTATTCATTAAAATATGGAGCTTTTATTGTAGTATTGTAGTTAGATCTAGAGGACAATTATAGTATCATGTTCATGCATTACTTTCATTCACACCAAGGATAACTCAATTAATAAGGAATTTATTACACAACCTTTACTATGGATCGAGCGAAATTAGAATCATTTAAGTTGAAAGTCATATTTGCTCTAAATTGTGAGATGACTTTAGTTATCTTTATCCTTTCTAATGTTTTGGCTATTTTTTTTTTAAGTATTGAAATTGTTGAGATAGGTATTATTAATTTGATGGCTTGAAGACATCCTTATCATTACGCCACATTGGAGTGATATAGTTGACTATTAAGACATTTTTTCTATAGATTCTTCTATCCATCATCATGTAACTGTGACTACCAAATTCATTGGGAGAATTATGCATTATTCAACTACCAGTCCAGATTGAACAATATTTTCTGAAACTCCATTAAAGCGACATTTTCATCAAAATTGGGTTAGAGTCAGACAGCTACTCACAAATGTCGATTTAATTAACATGCTTATATTTTATGTCAAAACTCTAATCGTATTGCTTGGATTACTCAATATAATTAAAAACAAATTAACTAGAAAAATAAAAGAAAAATTATTAAATGTTAGAAAAAGTAAAAGAAAATAAAAATGAGAGATGTACATAAAAGTTTTTCCTAAATCAAATTTTCAGTAAGATCTTAAGAAACCTATGGTATAAATATTATAGAAGATTCTAAAATTTACATGGAAATTAGAATATGTTTTACTTATTATGAAAACCTAACTTTGCTGCTTTTGGAGTTAGAAATTTTCTTCCACAATTATGTAACAATATATTGGAAAGTTAATCTTGTTCCTCTTATGTTTATACCTATTCATGTGTAGGGTCTTTTTGATTCTGTTTTTGGTTGTGTATTTTGGAGCAGCAGAATAAGTTTGCGGCTACTCCTTTAGTTCCATATGCATATTTTTTAGGGTCTTTTTAATCTTTGATGAATCTTTAGTTATTGGCTGTCATGTTTTGAAAGGTTTCGATGTTAAGCTTTTGCATCTTTTTGTACAGGTTATTAATCTTTTTGTAAAAGGGTTAAAGCGCCCCATAAGTGCTCTTCTTTCATTTATTCATTCTTTGCTGAAAAAAAAAATCTCGTTCCTCCCATTGTTGCTTTTAACTTATGTATTTATAAGAAGTAAGCCAAAGCAATATAAATTCTTCTTTACAAGATCAAACTCCAAAACCAAAATTCCCATAAATGAAAATCTGGATGCTGCTAAAGAAGCAACTCTTGATTTAGCGAGATGCTTCTCAATAAAAGAAGAAAATTCAAACACATATGAGAGAGATCCTTAAATGAAATTTAAAAATTTTCAGGATATATAATAAGGTATTTTAAACACAATCTTATACTCTCCCAAACTTCTGAAAATTTACCTTCACAGTCATGCACAAAGCGTCCAACCCAGTTGGGTTAAACAAATTTAGCACTATACTAACTTAGTTATCACACTTAATTGAAGAAAAGATGTGGAAAGAAACATTTCACAAACAACAACAACACAAAATGTTAACCCTAACCTAAACAACCCACACTTCAAACAAAAATTCATCCAGAACCTTTCTTTTTACAAAAGTAATCATCACAACCAATACGAAAAAATAAATAAAACTTACCACCACGAAGCTTTCATAAAAGTCAGTCCGATTACATTTCACGACAAAGACCAAAGTCAATGTCTAAAATCACTATTGTGACTACGCTCCTACACACTACAACAAAAATCTCTCCTTTCCACGCAAATGGATACGGAGACCGAACCAACGAACATTTCGTACAATGGAAAAAACCGCATCTTTGTGACGAAGAAGAACAGGAATACCAAGAAGAAGAAAGATTTTTACAATAATATGGATTGAAGAAGAAAAACAGAGTTCAAAGACGAACATAAGAAGTTGGAAATGAAGATCGAAGTTGAGAACCACGAAGAAGTTGCTCTCAACTTCAACCTTGTACACTTGCGTTTTCTGCCTCTTTGTCTTGCTTTCTTTAAAACAATGCAAATGTAGAAATGAAAAAAAAAAAATACCCAACTAAATGTCATGTAAGATTGCGAGAGAAGTTGTCAAATATGTTATATTAGTATTATCCTTATTTAAATGGAAGAAGGGTCAATCTAATAAAGGTGAAAGAGTGTAGAAAAGAAAAGAAAAAATATACTCCAAAAAAGAGGTGAAGTTTGTTTTCCAATGCTGCTTCAAAATCAGAGGAACTAAAACACACTATAACTGACAACAATAAGGCAACATAAGAGATCCCCAAAGAAATTATTTAATGGGTCCATACAACAATTATGTTTTTTTAATATACTTAAAATTGGTCTCTGATTCATTATTACCATCTACAGCCCTAAATAGATGATTATGGGCCAAAAGTGTTCTCAACAACAACCAAAAAGAAAGAAACACAACCAAAAAACTCATTAAATGAAACTCTTCAGGGTCTCTAATGCCATCATGTGGGTCTGTTAGTTGAATTGGGCTGTACGATGGAAATTTTTTCATGCGCTTCCATTTTTTCTTCTTACACCTCCACAAAATTCATAAAACAAAAATTACCCTATTAAAAAACATCAATTTCGAACTGTGAAATGTAATAAAAAATATACATTATGGATTGCACAATTTAAAATGCATTTGGAAATACATTTCGAATTATACAATCCTTAATCTAGAATATATTTTTAAATAAATAACTTCAATCTGGAATGTGTTTTCATGTGATTTGTGGGTTTGGGTGAATTTGGATTTGTATGGTCTGTTTGAGGGTGTGTTGGAAAACATGGTGAGGGAGAAGTAGAATGGAGTGTTGGGTATGAAGATGAAGATGTGGGTGCAAGAAGAGGATTGGAGAAGAAGATGAACATGGGGTGAAGAGGTATAATTGGTGCAGGGGTAAAAAGGGAATAAAAGTTTTATGGAGGTGCAGGAAGGAAAAAGTGAGGTGCAGGAAGAAGTCACTCAGACTGAGAGTTTGCCCTAATGGTGATAAAAAGTTAAAGTCCAGTAGAGATTTTATTAGTTATTAAAAAATATTTGTTTGAAAACAATATTCAGCTCATATTTATAAAAAAGCACATGAAATGTAAGAAAATATTTAAGAAAATATTGTTTAGTTTAATTTATATATAGTGTAAAAAAAATGATGACACTATTAATTAACCATAACTCGTTAAATGAAGAATTGACATGATAAAATTAGTAAACTTATTATGCCAAATTGTTTTTTTGACAGTATACAAATATTTCATCTTACAATGCATGAACTGTTATTAATAATAAAATGATAAAGTAACGATGAGAAAATTTAAGGAATGTTGATAGCTTTTGGGCCCTAGGCCCTCCTCGTTAAAAAAAAAAGAAGGAATGTAATATAAATTAGAAAACTAATTTCTCTTTCGATTTGATAACTAATAAAAAAGATTGAATTAATTTAACATAAAGCATCATAATGGTTATTTAATTTCAAAACAAAAAAAACTCATAATATCACCATAAATATTTTAGCCATGATACTAACATGAAGTTTATGTAATTCCACTGGGGTTATCTCTAGGGTTTTGTGCGAGATTGGTAGAGACGGATTTATCTTTGTGCCTCTGTCTCTTTCAAGATTTCTTTGGATTCTAATCTTATCCGATTACAAATCTAATGTTGTATGCAAAATATTAATCTTAATATTGTATGCAAAATTAAATCATAAAATTGAAAACAAAATATTAAATTTATACTTTGCAATACATTTGAATATACATTGTATTGTGTTTTAGAAAACACTATCTACTTTATAGTTGTTCATAACCCCCAAAATTTCCTTTTGAAGCCATTTTCCGCACTCTTATTCTTAAACTCATTTACACGAAACTTGGTTCACGAGTGGTTATAAAATAATTAAGATCACAGAACATGTTTGTTCTTGGTACATTTGATTGATGATTAGTGTTTACATGTGCATGAATCGATTGTGAAAAGTAAATGCCATCTGATTTAGGATTGATAGATATCGGATTCCTAAATACACAACCCTAGAACAGGACTATGACAATAAACTAACAGATGCACCATGTGATTCTCGATTAGATCAAAGGTCATATCCACCATATTGCAATTTCTTCTCCAATAATAATAACTCATCAATTGCATAAGCACCATCACAATCATAACTTTTTAATTCTCTCTTCGTGTCATTTTTATTAACAATAATATCTTTCCATCTTCTCCAACCAGATTCAATTCACAACCCTTTTTCTCCCTCTCTCGAATTTCTCAAAGATCCTAGGTAAGAAATCAAGCTTCTCAATCATACCACGCAATGATGGATTTTTTAAGGGTCGATACTCTTTCGACTTCAAGTTCATTGAGTGAAATCTTTGGGATCGATCATGTATTCGAAGTATTATTCTTTTTAGGATTGATTTGATACGATTTTGTCTTTAAAAGATATATAAGATGGTGAAAGAAAGAAGAAGTATTTAAAACGTCTTAAGAATCGACTTCTAAACAGTGTGAAATAATTGAGTGTGGTAAGAGCATATACATTAAGGATTCTACATCAAATATATATAAGACAAATTTATAATATACAAGTCGGTGTAAATTTTGTTAAAAATCCAATTGTGAGTCTAAGTCTCACATTGGCTAGAAATGAGAAAATAAAACACTGTATAAGAATAAAGACTCCTAAATTTATTGTCTTAAAATTTTGAGTTAAAAATAACATCAATATCTTATGTGATTGGACTAAAATCTTGTTGAAGTTGTACTTTAGAATCTTATTACGACAATAAACCCATAGTTGCACTTATGCAAGATATTAAGAACGATGAAAAATACTTGAGACATGCATTCTAACTTTGGTTTGTTAATCAAAATATAGTACTTGCAGCAGCGACAGCAAGATTCCACTGGATTTTACATCTCTCTCTGATTAGGCTTATAATATTGTGTCACATGATTTGAATAAACTAAGATTTATTTTATTTGTTGGTGCAAAAGGTGAATCATCATCCATGACGCCCCTCCAACGTTGTTCTTCTGACTTGGTCAGAATTTAAAAAACAAGCGAATGATTTTGTGAACCTTAACAAGTCTAATGTGTCTCTGAATCTTGTTTAAGTCGTAAGTACAGGTACAATCCACATTTCTTAATTGCGATTCATTAATTAATACTCCTAATCGACGTGGCTCTCTTCTCATCACTGCTCTCTTCTTTGTTTATGGATGTGGCATCTTAATCTCCCCGAAATCTTCATGCTTCCTCAATTCTTTATGCACATAGCAACGTTGTTCGGTTTTACTATAATATTCCCAGTGGCATCATATTCGGACCGCATCATCAACATTTTTATACTATTTTTGTCAAACTTGGTGATGCTTTTGGTGTGCGTACCTTTGCAATTTCGTACCTCTTCAACTATTTTCTTTCCCAACAATCTCGTTTCAGATAAAATAAACTAAAATTCCCACTTTTATATTCTTTTGCTTCCTGCATTTTCGCTGTACTAAACTTCTATAAGTACTGAAAGTTTTTATTTTAGAAAAATGTGACTTATTGTAGAATGGATTTATAGTTATTATTGTTGGATTGGCCATTTATTATTAGTTCAAAAATTACGGTTCATATATAGTTAGAATAATGCAATTTTTTTTTACTCAAAAGTATAATAGTTAAAATCAAATAATTTGACTCTAACTACTATTTAGTTTTTGACAATTAGAAGTAGGTTTTAAATTTAATTCAATATCACAAAATCAGTTTATAAGATGAAGTTTTCACTCTACTTATATATTATGAAATTGTTTTATCTCTAGTCGATATGAGACTTTCAACACATTTTCTTCAAACTGAGGCATATACCATTTTGTGCCTAGATCTAGAAATGGGTGATCCAATAGCAGTATGAGATAGCAAGTGAAACAGAATATCTAAGAAATATCACAAGAATAGACTTTTTTAAACCTGACTCTGATACCATATTAGAAAGTAGAGATGTGAGACTTCCGATAATAACAATTGTTGTTATATATAATAATTTTTTTCTTATTAAGAATTACATCTCTCGAGTGTAACTTAACCTACATGATTTCATGAGACAATTGTGCAATTCACTTTTTTTCTTAAAAATTGAACTCATGACTTTAGTTATGATAAAATTGCTAAATGAGTAAATCAAAAATAGAAAAATATGATTAACCTAAGAATAAATTCACATATGCTAAAAATGAGTAAAATAGACTATATATAAATAAAGAAGTATAAATAGTGAATATTTCATCTCTGAAACCGACGTAGGATGTGAATTTTTTATATAAATTTGTTCTTTATTTATTAATACCATATCTTTCCAATTACTCAACAAACTTTGTCTCCATCTATTTGTTTTCGATTGAATAATCTTTTTTAGTTTTTATGTAAACACTTTTCTTAGTTAACATATAATATAAACGATAAAGAGAAATCATGAATGACATGCATAGAGAAACTAAAGTAGATAACTTTAAAATATAAAGAGGAAAATCTATAGTTAAATAAGTAATTGAACCTGGACAGGTGTTAAGATCCTATAATTTGGTAGTCGTGAGATTTCTCAGGATCCACATATTAAAAAAATAAAAATGAAAGAGCTGTCTTTGGTGGACGAATATTTAATAATAGTGTCTTCAAATATGAATAAGATGTATAATATGATAATCTTTTTTTGTGATATTTGTATAAACTTAAAATCCCAATACTTGTGATTGTGTCAAACTTTGATATTTGTGTTTTATATAATCCTTAACTACCATTAATTATTACGTTAGCTCCATTTATTTAAAAAAAAAAGATATTAAAATAACAATTCTTTTTACAAAGCAGTGAAGTAATTTAGCTTTAACATTTTTGAAGATCACATCTTTGTACCTTTTTGAAGTGATTTTGCTTCATCGAAAATGAAAATATTCTGATGGCGTCACCAATCTTTATAAATAGTAGTAAGCATTTATTACTACTCACCACTCAATCTTCACACCACACCACCATGTCATCATTCATTGATTCATTGGAAAAAAATAATACAAAAAAATTGTTTGTGAATAAAATTTCATTGTTTTCTAATTTTATCATCAACTTGCCTATAGATTGGATTATATAATCTACACACATTCTTTTCAATTGCAATACATTTCAACAATTATAAATTCGAAACGTTTTTTAAATTTATTGAGAAAACTAGAAAGTGTTTTCCAAAAAAAAAATACTATGATGATTTTATCAAACCCTAGACTAGGAGAATACAAAATTATATATCATTTTAAAAGTTTATTTAGTTCGTGAATATTGTTATCCTTAGTTCAATAATACACTACATAAAAGTAATATTTTTGTCCAACTGAATAAAAATATCATTGTAAGAACTTATTTAAAGAAAAAAATAATCGACTTCTGAACAAAAAGCAATTATATATAATTGACTATTCTATAAATATATATATTTTCTCAAGTAATCTATTAACACACCACAAGTCAATTGAATTACTGTTCGTTTGTATTTCTAATATAGCTTATATCAATTTTTGTTTTCCAATTTTAACCCGTAAATGTAAAAAGCACACGTTTTACCCAATAAATAAGTGACATAAGATTATAATAAGTCTAAGTCCAGTTTTTTTTGTTGAGTTTTTTTTATTGTCATCTATTAAATATTAAAAACACATTATTTTAGTACTTTAAAAATAATTTTAATATATTTTAAAATTTTAAAATTAAGGATCATATTGCATTTTGAAGACACGACAAAAAAAATTAATAAAGAATTCAAACTCTAATAAGTCTTAAAATATTGTTCAAACATATTAGTTCGATTTTCTAATGTAGTTTAACTTAAGAATGATTTTTAACGTTCCGTATAAGTTGAAGAAAATATATGTGACCACTGCCTAATGATTTTAAATGTTAGCCAAACATCTTTGGGTCAAATTTACAATTAAAAATAGTAGGTGTTGTAACTCTAGGTTATAAAATGCAAAGACAAATTATTAAAATTCTTTATTTATTTCAAAGACTCTCCCCATTATCTATTAACACACCATTAATCAATTAATGTTACCATTTTCATTAACCCTTAAGTTTAATCAACCATTGATGTCATTAATGATGTCACCTCATATCAATTATTATAAATAAGACTACTATTTTTATTACCACTCATTATATAGTATTACTCTCGTTTTTTTCTAGTTGATCATGATTATTGTCAACTCTATTACTGGCATAACTATTGTGATTATTCACCAACACAAAAATTAATCGCAAAGGTTGAAACATAAACCTAAAACGTAGCTTTAGTTTTATAAACTCTCAAAATATACAAATCTATAAACAAATTCGAACACGCCGATGATAATAATAATAATAATAATAATAATAATAATAATAATAAATTTTAACTCTTGAAATATATTCATCCTGGCTCCATTTTTATTTTACTTGTACCACTCTATTGTTGGATATAATAAAAATAACATTTAAAGTGGTGGCAACTTGCATGTAGTTTGTTAGGTTGGTGCAAATAATGATATTTATGAAGGTCATCAGCTTAGTTGTGACGTGCAGAATAAAACAACAACAAAAAATATTCAGAAAAAGTGTCCATGGTTTTATGATAATTATGGAATTTTTTTAAAGAAATTTAACATGTAATAGTAACAAATTTTAGCATTACTCCTAATTCTCATTATCCATGTTAAGGATACAAAAAAAATTGGTTAATAAAAAAAATGCGTTTATGAAAAATATAAAAGTTATTTCTCTCCTCCAATTTTTTTTTTTTTTTTCTTAAACAAACCC
>Ga0209589_1000620_pt1 | contig 51400 bp, 28 predicted proteins | sample CowpeawhiteBW_FD_187525 | JGI IMG/M metagenome (GOLD analysis project Ga0209589, IMG submission 187525) | Root nodule microbial communities of legume samples collected from California USA - Cow pea white BW (SPAdes) (version 2) | ecosystem: Host-associated > Plants > Roots > Nodule | place: USA...
AACAACTATTACACTGCCACGTGTCATGCTTGTAAGCTGCCACGTGGCACGATGATAAACTGACACGTGGCAGTTTTTTAAATTTTTTGAAAAAAAAATTAATTTTTTGAAAAAAAATTAAAAAAAAATAAAAATTTCATGGCTTGACACGTGTCCTGTACGGACACGGTGTTAACTCCAACTTAACGAAGATGACCAAATTGAACCTCTTTAGAAAATTGGGGTACCAAATTGAACATTCCTAAAGTTCGGGTACCACATTGAACTTTCCGAAAAAGTTTGGGTACCAAATGTGTATTTATACCTTTTATTAATATAAGGAAATTGAAAGAATAAAATGTATTTAAATTGTTATTGACCTCAATTTCTAGATGATGTGAGACTATTAGTGTACTAAAACAAGTTTCCAATCAATACCTATAGAGCGTCAAACGTAAATTTACGTGCGGCCTATGAAATTAGACATAAAAAACCAGATTTACGTCTGATCTTAGAGCATCAAACTAAACAATTGATAATTTATTTACAAGTTTGCTATCGGTCATTTCTTATGTCTGATTCTAGTGGGTCAGACGTAAAATCGCAGACGTAATATGTCTTTTTTGTGTTAGTGTCTCCCACGTAACACACCAATGTTTGATTCCTCAAGAACATCGATTTTCATTTTCCAAAGCACAACTATGATTTGTATTTGGAAAAAAAATTTAGTACCATATCATTGGATGGAGTCTGAATGATGGTACATTGGGCAATCATGGTAATGTGCATTATTAGGAAGAAAGTGGTGAAAGTATACGAGTGAGTTTGGTTGGAGTAGATGTAGAAGTTAGGAGAGTAGAATAATAAGTAATAGTTTTGTGCACCAAAGAAAATAATCAAATGACTGATTAAAAAGAGATTAGTTTAATGATTGTGTTTATAGTTTTTATCATTAGTATTACTGTAATTAACTGTGAATTTGTTATGCACTAAGAAGACTGTTATGTTGATAATTAGTCAGAAACTGTTTTAATATATAATTTTAAAAATAATTATCAGTCAAGTTAGTAAACTAATAAGTTTTTTCTGATGAAAATAAACTTTTATACAACTGAAAACGTAGTCTGGTTAAATAATTTAATATATATTTGTTGGATATTTTAAGTAAAAGATTATTTTAAACTAATTTATTTAATTTAAATTGTTTAGAACTATTTGTATATTAAAATTAAAAAGTTATGGAATAATTTGCTATAACCGTTCTTTATTTGAAAAATTATTTAGTGTAGATAAATTAGGAAAATAAAAGTTAACTTGAAAAACAAATATTTTTTTTTTCTAATCATACCCAAACTTTAGTTGTGTTAAAAAGGATGATTTTCTATATGTAACAATTAAAATATAAAATATTATCTACGTATTTGAAAAAAATAGTTGGTTTAAGAATATTCTTCATATTTTTGTAAAGTAATAGATGTTATCTTTTCCTCAATAATTTGAAGTTTTTGATTCGGTCTAATGACTAAAAATTGTTCCTACTAGAGATGATTATAAAGGATTTGATCCTCTTAAAAGGCTTTAATTGATCAAAGCAACATAAATTTGATAATGTCGAAACATCAACCGTCAATCCATTCGATGAAAAGTTCCATGGGTTTGAACAAGACTAATTCATTTATTTGAAAAAATTAAAATTTTATTTTAAAATAATTTATTTGGATAAAGTAATTATAAAAAAATTTAAATTTAAATAAATTTGGAAGGTATTTTAAATAAATAAAGTAGAAGAATTTTAATTGGGGAAATGGTCAAGTTTGATTGGTCTTGTTCAAATTTTTTGTGATCGGTCTACACCGAAAATTGAAATGAGTCATTCATATCAAATATCAAGTTAACTCAACTTTGAATTAAAGATAATGTTGAGTTTGTCTTAAAATAAAAAATAAATTATTTTCTCAAAAAAAAATTAAATTTAAAATATTTCAATTATATATTTTAATTTGTTAAAATTGTTGAAAATTTTCATCTACACAAAGTAAAGAAATAAAATTGGGTCAAATCTTAGATCAAGAGGTCACTTTTCTAAAGATTATGTAATATTTCAATTTTGTGTTTAGTATTTACACCATAATATTATCTAAAATATATATACAAATAAAAAAAATATAAAATTATCATTTTATAAGCTTTTATTTATAACAATATATAAAGAGAAATTTTTTTATCCAAATTTTGTTTTTTCAATTTTATCCTTAATTCTAATTTTAAAAATTAATTATTTTATAAATAATTTATCTTTAACCGTAATTTTAAAAACTTTTTTGTCTTTAATTATTATTTTAAAAATTTCTTTTGTGTACATATATTATTTTTCCAATTTTATTTATTATTTTAAAAATTAATTATTTTATAAATAATTTATCTTTAACCATTATTATAAAAATCTTTCTTATTTTTAACAGTTATTTTATTTAATAATTATTTTAAAAATTAATTATGTATTTCAAAAATAGATATTATTCATCCTGAATTTTTATGAAAATTAGAAAGATGTAATTCACATACATCACAACACATGTGTTTTCACGAATAAATAATAATTAGATTATTTAAAATAAAATAATTTAGAAACTTTAAATTTGAAAAACTTTCATCTTAAATCTATGTATATATCAGCGAAGGCATGAAATAATGTGGGATTAAAAAACGTTTGAGTATCATAACCTTACTAATACTCTTTTTTATAATTGTTGGGCAAGTTTTATGCTAGATTATTTTGAGTGGATGTATTTTTTCAAACAATATCAATTACAGATTTTTTTTTTCTAGATAACATAACTGATTCAACGTTATTTCTCAATTAACACTAGTTAGAATTTCTTAGTCATATTAAAAACACTATTTTTCAGTCATGTTGATCAAGCTTTTTTTTATTATTATTATTGCTGTTAATATGATTTATTTTTTTATTATATTGTTAAGATTTTTATTTTAAATCACTATTATTTACTATAAACGCTCTAAAATAACTCATCCACACACACGAACCCACCATAAACGTAAGACCAAGTAACAAACAGTAGAAGATAACTGAGAAACATTTGATGTGAGAAAATGAAAGTTTCCCTGCAAAAGCTATAAAAGGCATTGGAATAAAGCGAGAGTTGTTACTTCAATTCAATTCAATCTCAGATGAAGCTTCTGTGGTCGAGGTTGTGGCTTTCCAGATGCCATAAAAGTCAACGATTCCGAACAACAGACACACACGTACATGCATGCATCTCCTTCAAATTATTTATTTTGAAATATAAATTTTTTATTTTCAATTATTTATTTAAGAGCATCACCGAATTATACATTCCAAAACTCAAAATAAAATTTTTTAAAATAAAAGATAAAATTAGAATTTTTAAATACATGAAGGTGCAGAATGAAATTACGAGGGTGCAGGAAGAATTGACCTTGTCGATGACATCATGAGCCCTATATCCCTTTTACAATTTTGGGCTTTCAAGCCTATTATTATCAGGACAAGGATTAATCTGAAATAGATTCTCACATATGATAAATCAAGGTGAATAAAGATTACTTACTGACAAATATACTGTAATCAAACAATAAATCATCATACATATTACTTTTTTTATTTTTATAATAATTGTTTTAAAATTATAATCCTAATATATTCCTCATCAATATTAATAATACAACCAATTAACTATCATTAATTTATTAATTACTTCTCAAAATATCACGAGCCGTAAGATGATATTAGTCTTTGAAAGTGGACAAACAGTATGGTCCGCATCATGATAATAGTAATGAGATAACAAAAGTAGGTTTGGGTTTACATTTATTTATAAATTATGGCCCATGTATTTTGTCTCGGTCAAAAAATTAGTAAGTAGCTTCCTATTGCAGATATGGGGTAGGCTATTTAATGATAACTATAATTTCTTAATTTTATAAAATTAAAGGACGACCAAAATTTTAATTTTAGTCAATATCAAAACTACATTTAAGATCTTTCAACATTTTATTCATTAGTAAAATTTTTAATTTATCTTAATTGTGTTTTGGTATATATTTAAGTCTTGATATCACTTTTTTTTTATATTTAAATTGAGATTATTTTTCATTCTCTTTAATCTCAAAGAGTACTTTTTGTATAAAAATGTATTTCAAAAAGAGAATAAGAAAAAGATTTAGAGATACTTATTTTGTTTTATCTTCTTCTTCTAAAAGTTTAATGCAACCAACACAGTATGAAACATGAGAAGATCAAATAAGGGGAAAAATGTAAACACCTCATAAGCACACTAACCAAGCTGAATTTTCATTTTAATATAAATTAAAAAAAAAAAAAACAGTATAATTGCTGAAAATAACATTTTATTGTCTTCATTGCTCATCACACTTAACCACACATTGTCATAATGACTAGTCACTCTCATACCCCCTGCTATGATTTCAGTACATATAAAACAACTATGCTCTGTCCAAAAATCATTGGTTTTCAAAATGTGAAAAGAAAAAGAAAGTTTCAATTCTACTTTATGGCCTGAATGGGGCAAAGACAACTACTGAATTGTGTCCACCGAAACCAAAAGAGTTGGATATACCTGCAGGAAGTGAGTACACTTAAACATCAGAAACATCGAATTTTACATTATTACTCTATTCGATCCAAGAGATCATACATACCAACATTAACTTCATGCTGCTTCTTAACGTTAGGGACTGTGTCAATTGTAACACTAGGCTCCAAGTTCTGCGGAAAAGTTAGACAATTGTAATTAAAACACTGAGAATCAACAAAAAGTTACAAATGTAACATGTTTGGTTTGATTAATAGGACGAATTTGTGGTTCAGAACGTTACATCTTGGTTAATGGTTGGATGCACCCAACCAGTTGTTATGGCTTTGATAGTTGCTATGGCTTCCAAACCACCAGCAGCCCCAAGACCATGTCCAATCATTGACTGAAATTATTACAAAATATAACCATAAGCTTCAAGGTTAACAGTAGTATACAGTTAGGATTCTGAAAATGTTTTGAAGTTTAGAAAAAAAACAAAAGAAAAGAGAAGTTTCTTACCTTAGTTGCATTCATTTTTAACTCTGATGTATCCTTAAAAACCTTTTTGATTGCATTAACTTCAGCCAGATCACCAGCCAATGTTGATGTGGCATGAGCATTCACATAGTTCACCTACACATTTTAGTTTACACAAACAGTTGAACATGAGAGTCTGAACTCTGAAATGTTGTCAAAAGGAACATTCAGTGTTACATGTTTGAGTTCAGCTTTGGTACTGATTTTTCTATTCCTTACCTCTTCGGGAGAAACTCCAGCATCTTCTAAACTCTTGGTTATGCAAGATGAAACTCCTAGTCCATCAGATCTTGGATCAGTCATGTGATGAGCATCACATGTTATGGCACCTCCCAAATATTCTGCTATTATCGTGGCTCCCCTCTTCGTTGCACTCTCCAAGCTCTCCATTATCTTTTTTCCAGTGATAAAGAATCAAGTTTTCATTAGGCGAACAAAAGTCAGTTAAAACAAAAACTTGTTAAGCCATATGTTGGGTTTAAGGTTGTACCAGCACACCAGATCCTTCACCCATTACAAAGCCATCACGATCTTTGTCCCATGGTCGTGAAGCCTTCTTGGGGTGTTCATTCCTCTGAGACAAAGCCCTGCAAGCAATGAAACCCCCAACACCAGTAGGCATGATTGCAGCCTCAGTCCCACCAACCACCATGATATCTGCTTCACCTCTTCTGATGTGATTAGCAGCCGCATAAAAGCAGTAATTTGCTGTTGCACAAGCAGTGGAAATGGAATAATTTGGACCCATTAGGCCTGTGTCTATAGCCAACAAAGCAGAACCCATGTTGGTGATGGAGTAGGGAATGAAAAATGGTGTAATTTTCTTATATCCCTTCTGGATAAGAGATTCCACACCAGAAGAGAAAGCCGTTAAACCTCCCATTCCTGTTCCCACCAGAACTCCTATTCTTGTTTTGTCCATCTGATAGAAAGAAAATGAATCTGTAACTTGTTATCAATGTAACCTCCTAGTGAAAAGTAATGATTACAACAAGGACACTCTTGTTCTTCGATTAGAGTTAGATTTCATCTTGATAATCTGCATGACCTTTAATGCAAACATGTAATGTGCATGTTAACAAGAAGAAACTCTAATTCTGATCAGACATTATGACTTACAGTGTCAAGGACTTGTTGTCCAAGGTTGGCATCATCGAGTGCCCTTTTGCCTGCTACAATGCAATACCTCCAGCAATCATCAAGGCGCCGATCATTCTTGCCATCAATGTAACCTTCTGAAGAGAAATCACGTATCTGACCTCCAAATCGGACAGAGAAACTTGAGGCATCAAACCTATCTATTAGGCTTATCCCACTTTCTCCCTCAAGAAGTTTGTTGTAAAAGGTCTCAATGTCACTGCCAAAGACTGACACAAGACCCATTCCTGTTATAACTACCCTCTTTTTTGGATCCTTTTCTCTCTTTGGTGCTGCAACGCTTGAGGAAGCCATGGCCTTGATTGTCCTGCATCTTGGAGCTGCAAGTGCAATTGTGAAGCTTAAATTAACAATTAAGGATAAGATAAAACACATTCTAGGTTACATCCTAATATCTAATACGTTACCAATCACATATCTAGGTATTCTGAAGTGGGTAATTCAGTTTTTAGAAGAATAAAGTAAGTGATTTGATGAAAGAGTCCACCTTTATTCTTGGGTGCTTTCCTAATAAATTATGATTACTTGATATAAGGTATAACCATAGTGACATTAACGACATCAAATAGTGAATATTGGTATGACAACCAGTTGAAGTACTGCTTCATACAGAACAAAAACAAGTTGCTAGACACACCTAAGTGAACATTATTATAGTTGATTTGCATATTTAAGAAATTCCATAATCCAAATTCTATTGGTGATAAAGTGAAAGTAAAGAAAGTGCAAAACCATTTAAACAGGGAATCGGGTTTGGTGCATGTACACATCCATGCAATCTCTGTGTTAGATGAAGATTTGACAGTTCAAATTTGGAATGCATATTTTAAGTCTGATTTCCTATGATACATCCGATCTTGATCCAACAATTAGAATCAGTATGCTTTAAATTCTCCGATTATCAATACAACAAAAAGAGAACACAGAAAAACTCTGATGATAAATTATCTGCATTTGAGATTCTAATTTTTATGCAGAGCCCTTTACAACACACACCTCTGCAAGAACATCACATGAAGTGAAAGTGAAAACGATTTAAACAAACAGTAACTGAAACCCAAGAAACAAGTACAGGATCAGTGCAAGTAGTTGGTAGTAAAAGTTCAAGGATCTTACATGAAGAAGCTGAAATGTAGTGGCTTGGACTAGTTGTAAGTGAAGAAGGAATTTGCGTTCTCTGTGGCAACCTAAGCCCCTCATAATGAACCACAGAGTTCTTCCTATTGTTTTCTGAGACACTGTTTCTGAGCAATGTTCCTAAAGGACATGTTCCAGCAATGGTCGCCATCTCTTTCTCTCTCTGTTTCTCTGTGTGTGTTGAGTTTTAAAGTAAAGGAAGGAACTTTGGATTGTCAGGGGGAGAAAGAGCAAATGGGGAAGAAAAAAAAATTAAAGTAAAACAAAAGAAGCATTGTCCAACGTTTGGTTTGGTAAGTCCGCCATTGTTGTGTGTGTGTGTATGTAACCAATGGGTTTGGCGAAAAAAACAGTGAAAGTTTCCGAAATGTTGTGTTCTCTTGCACTCTCTTTTAATCGCTTAACTACCTAAACAACCCCATTGGACCTTCAATAAAGAAAAATGGTCGTCCATGGCACTTTTGTTGGTGGATCTTTATTGTCCTAACTACTCATGCGGCTTCGGTTTAGGTGAACCCTCAGAATTCAGACCTTTCTGGAATCAAACTTCAATACTTTCTTTCTTCTCTCTTTTTTTATTTTGGTGTCAATGTAACTTCAATACTTACTACATATAATAACTCCTCAACACATGTAATTTGATACTCTGTTATAATAGTGTTAGTCGCTACTTATAATACTCTGTTATTTAACTCATTAAATTAAGAAAAATAATTGATTTACTCGATTGGCAGCCGTAAATATGTTTATGTTTGTATGTTTTTATATTATTCTTACGTTTAATTCTTATTTATTTTTAATTGTTTGCTAGTATAATTTTTCTCTCTTTAGTTAAAAATAATTATCACAAAAGCACTATAGATTAAATCTAATAAACAGTAAATAAATGTCATTTTTAACTTTTAATTTGGATTTTGTAAATAAGAAAGAAAGTCCATATCGTGAAAGTAAATAAATGTTAAATGTGTTATTAATTATATTTTATGTTTTTATATTTGATTATTTATTTGAATATTTTTATTTTTTTTTCACATAAAAATGATCGTGTCTCAATTTCAATTGTTCAATTGCGTATATACTTTTTTTAGCAGGTAATATAAAAATTGTCTTTTTATGATCTTTGATCTTTTTTAATTGAATATTTTTATTTTTTTAAAACAACTTTTATTATCTCTAAATAATTTGGCTAATTTAATATGAATTTTTTTTAGATATTCAAAGTATTTTTCATTTTATTATTGAATTAATTATATATATATATATATATATATTCAATTTCGTTTAATAATTTATCAAATTATTTATGAAATAAACATTTGATTTTTCTAATATTTTTATTTGTTTTAATTTTAATTGTGTATAATATTTTTTATGATTTTTATATAATTATTTTTATTTTATAATTCATTATTATAAGTTTAATTTTATCATCACAAAAATATAAAAGTATTTTATTTATTATAATATGATAATTTAATATTATTGTTGTTTAGTATCATTCCACATTTATCGAATTTGAAAAGATAATATATATATATATATATATATATATATATATATATATTTTATATAAAATATTATTATTTTTTTATTTTTTTTTTTTTTTTTTTTTTTTTTTGATGAGTTATATTATAATTTTTATTAGTATGTAAAAAAATTTAGTTACAATTTATAAAGAATAACTAAAGGTTACATTTCAAATGTTTTTAAACTTGAGTATTTGATTTTTTTTTATAATTCTTAATATTTCTTTTGTTTTGATTTTATGAATTTTTTTAGGTTAATAAATGTTTGGGTTGATATCTAATTTGCTATTCTAATTCTGAAACATATAAAATTATAGTTTATTCATAAATATTTGATATTAAAAAATGTTAAATGTTTTTATTACTGTTAATTTATTATATAAAAGATAATTAATTAATATTAAAATATTACTAAAAATAGATAAAAATACGGGTACAATATATTGATTTTTTATAAATATGAATGATAAAGTATCTTGAACCCGATTGACCAGTCCACTAGCCTACTAAAACAGGATGTGTGCCGAGTTGAAATTTTTAACCTGTCAATTCTAATTCTATTTGGTCCGCCCATCTAGCTCATTAAACTGGTAGGTCAACCCACTCCTAATTTACTAATTTTTTTTTTTAAATTAATAATTATTAAAATGAATATTTTTTCTGTATTATATTTTCTTAAAGAAATAAATATAAAAATATTATTATAATTTAAACCATTAACATTTAAAAATTACATTTTAATTTGTAGTTATAATATAATAATTTAACATTTAAATATAATAATTATTTTAATTTATTCAATTAAAAATATTAATTGATGAATTAAAAATTTAAAAGATATTTACATAATTAAATATATTATAAATATTTAATTTTATATATATATATATATATATATATATATATATATAAACAAATTTTATAAATAAACATTTGAAAAAAAAAGTGAATGACCGATCAAATAGTATAATGGGTTGGTCGGATGTGACCATTTTTTTTTTTGTAAACCAAAGACGAGGAAGTCAAAATGAACATGTTTTGCTATCCTTACCGGTCAACAAAGAAATAAAAATTTTATATTTTTTAAATTGAAGTGTGAGTACGAGATGAATTATTTCTTTAAAAATTAATATATAATAATGAAATTCATCGGTGTACTATTTGATTGTTATCCCTAGTCCCGTCTTATCCCGATTTATACATTTTTCAAATTTTAAATTCAAATAATAATGTGATGGATAATTTATCATAACTCAGTTATTAATTCACCGTTTGGACCAAATAAACAGATAAGGAATGAATGTATACGTAATGAAAAAATAATATTTTATTCTAGTGCCATTGAAGTAATTTATATTTAAGTATTTAACACATGAAGTTATACTGAAATAACTTGATATCTCTCCCTCTTTATATATATCCCACCATTAATAGCTTAAATGAGTTAAAAAAGAAGAAAACAAATAGGAAAAGGAAAATTGAAGTTTAATGAGATGCAACTTCTATTGACCTGATGAAAAAGCAACATTAAGATCATCAATATTCCGTTATAAGATTCAAACATGTGTTATGACCTTACATTCTCAGCTGAAAAAATAATATTAAAATAAACTTTCAAATAGTAAAACTAATAAACTAAAAAAAAAACGTAAAATAGAACTTGAATATATTGTTAATTAAGGAAGAGTTTGATGAGCCAAGCGTCTAAAACACTGCTAATTTCAATTTAAAACGTGTCCTTACTCCAAAACAAGATATATCAATATTACAAGTAAAACTTTATAAAGTAAGTGTGTATATATGAAGCATAGAATAGAAATTTTCACCTCAATGCACTATAAAACAAATGTGGCTGTCGTATTACATTTAAAATATATTTTCTGTATAGATTTTGGAAATAATGCGTATTAAATTTGAACTTAAATCCTCCTTTAGTTTCAATGCATATTTAATTATAGTTTTTATCATTTAAAACTGTAAAATTAAGTAATTTTTAGTGTATGTTAATATGTCATTTCATTACTAATTAGAAAAATTATACAGCTATAAGTGATAATTGTGACAATTATTTATTTGCAGAGTTTAACAATGCATTTTAATGCATGTTGCTATAGTAAATATATTACATGTTTTTAACATTTAGGTGATACATTAACACTGTATTAAAATTGTGTACTTTTTAAAAATCGGAAGCTAAATTTGTATTAAAATTTTATTGAGACTAAAATTGTACATTTACAAAATGGTAAATGAACTTAAGGCTAAATTTAGATTCAGGATAAACATCAATATAGCAAATGAACTAATAGTATAGTTTATAAAGTATGTAATCTTTCTAAATGGTTATTAAATTTATAAAATTATATATCAGAAAATCTAACTAAACTAATTGAAGAATACGTGCATTGTTGTATGAATAAACAAAAGTGAAATTATGTAATTAGTTCTTAAAGCATTGAACATCGATCAATTTAATTCATAACTTCATATATATTTTTAACATTAAGAGACTAATTTGAATAATTTTTCAAAACTCAAGAAACCATGCAATGTAATATGTTATTTTTTAATATTCTAAGGATTAGTTGTATAATTTCATTGGTTTAATTTAATGCAAATTTACTTTTTACATTAACAATGAGTCTTGTCCTAATCTTTGCTCCAGGTGCACTATGAACTAATCACATTAATAAGGTGTTCATATGAAATAACGAAGTTCAATTGTTTTGTTGGGTTTTTTTTTTCTTTCTTATTCATCCAGGCCCATAAATTTAGTAAAATTTCAAATTTTCATGAGAGTTTGTTCTCATCTCTCCAATGTTAAGTTCACACCCCACAAAATTTTAAGAAATACCAAAAGTATTATTAGCTATGTTTTCCATAAAAGTTTTTTTTTTAGCAAAAAGTGAAAATCTGTTTTTTTTTTTTTTAAGTTTGAAAAAGTAAAGCTTTACTGTAAATATAAATAATTGAGATGAGCTTTTTTTTTTTTCATATTCAATTACAATACTGACATTAATTAATTTAGTCTTTGTTTCCCAAAGTTGTCTACAGGAAACTGATAATAAATATTATAAGTTTTTCCATTACAACTTTTTGAAAGAAAAAAAAAGAAAGAAAAACGTTGAGAATAACATTACAATTTTTTTAACTAGAAGTTGAACACTTAAGGAAACAAAAAAAAAACAATTAATCTGCCTCCTAAAAATGTGTGAAAAAACGTTACATTAAAAGTCAACATGAAACATGAAAGTACTTGATCTTATCAATTAAATAAATATTTATGATGAACTAAACATGTTTTAATTATATCTAAGATAAGAATATGATTTTGGATTTACTAAAAATGAATTATTATTATTATTATTATTATTCCTTCCTTAAAATACAATAATGAAGTTAGTATGAGTTGAAGGGCTGAAATGGTAATTGCAAGTGTGATGAAAAAAAAGAAAAAAGAAAAAAAATGTGATAAATGGAAAGAGGCAGCAAAACAAAACACAGGTGTCCCATAAAGATCCATTGAACGTGCCATAAACGGACACACTCTTCTTCTCTCACTCCCACACTCTTAGCTCATAAGGAACTTCCTCCACTTTATTAAATCAAAACTATAACTAATTCTTATTCTTCTCCCACCATTAACTCTTCAACTTTTCTACCAATCAGATAACGTAGTTTAAGTTTTCTCATTTTTCATAACAATTTTACCTAAAATCATTTTCCTAGTAAAAAAAAAACAATTTCTTGGTGTGAACTCAAACTAAAGTAAACACGACTCTAACACAACCTTCTAGAAAATCAAACCCAACTGCCACCTTCCACACTCTCTCTTGTCACGTGTACGCGTTTTGGCATCATCATCATTCATCACTCACAAATACCACCCCCACCTAATTTAAATTAAATAAATAAATAAATAAAACACCGAAAACAATTTTCCTTTCACATTTGACAATTACACACGCAACCCCGTAACTTTCCACGAAGTTTCATTTCATCCCATTAACCTTTTTCATTTTCCAATCTCCACCCTCCTCTCCCATCTTATTTATGCCAACACTACTCACCCCTGCAAAAAATTTTCTCATTCCAACCTCAACCACCGCTTCTTCCACTTCCTGTTTCCGATTAGGGAATTAGTACCACATTTTTGTTCCACAAAGTAGCTAGCTTTCAACTCGTTTTTTCTTTTTCTGCTGCAAATCATGGAAAATAATCAATCTTTTTGGCAATTCAGTGACCAACTGCGTTTGCAGACATCCAATTTGGCGAACCTCTCTCTGAATGATTCGATTTGGAGCAACAGTTACGTGTCCAAGAGGCGTGATGAACGGATTAATTTTGACATCAAAGTGGGTGGTGAGATCAACTCGTTCAAGTCAAAGGAACATGCTTCTGATTACAACGATAACCTCAATGGATCTTTTCTTGCCATGACTTACAACAACAACAACAACAACAACATTCTGGGTGTTGGTTTGGATTCTGGGGTGGGTCTCAATGGAGGCTTCAACAAGGGGATTTACTCCAAACCTTCCTTTGCCAATCTTAACACCAACATTAACCTCAATATCAATCCCAAGGGGCACAAGGGCAAGCTTGAAGATGACCTTCTTCACCTCCCCAAATCTTCCAAGAAAAACAACAACCCTAACAAGAAACACGACAGTAACAACAGCGGCACCAACAACAATGATAACGGCAAGGATTCCAAGGCTGCTGCCGACAAGAGATTCAAAACACTGCCACCGTCGGAGTCTCTTCCCAGGAATGAAACCATTGGAGGCTACATCTTCGTTTGCAACAATGACACCATGGCTGAAAATCTCAAGCGGCAACTCTTCGGTATGTTCTGTTTTTTTTTTTCTCTTGTTTCTCGATTATGCAGATTTTATGCTGTGTGTGATGTTACATACTTCACATTTTTTTTTCTATTGACATGGTCGTGCACTGGAATTGAATCATTGAACTGATAAATTATCATTATGCCGAGAATTTGATCCCGTCCCTTTTTTCTCTTTTTAACACCTTAGTAAATAAATGTTGTCGATGAATCATTTTTGTGAAAAATAAAGTTTGTGCCGGTAGCTGTTAAAGTGAGGACCGTGTATTATTCTTTGACACATGATTGATGCTGATTAAATTCGTTTTATCTGAAATTTTTTTGTGCTTTTAGGTCTGCCACCACGATACAGAGATTCTGTTCGGGCCATTACTCCAGGGTTGCCCCTTTTCCTTTACAACTATTCCACTCACCAACTCCATGGAATCTTTGAGGTGTGTTAACTGTTATCAATTCACATTCTTTTTAATCTAATGAGACACCTTGTTCTGGAGCCCAATTTGCATTAAATTAAGAATCTGAGCATTGGATTAACATTTAATAGCTTCATATTTTGAGGAATTTTGAGTTTAAGAATCATAACATGTGGTGGGATTTGTTCAGGCTGCAGGTTTTGGAGGAACAAACATTGATCCAACGGCTTGGGAGGATAAGAAATGCCCCGGTGAATCTCGTTTCCCTGCTCAGGTAACATCTCTAATCCAACTATGTATAACACGGTTGGAAGTCCCACATCGGAGATAAAACATACGATATAAGTCAGTTTTCAGAGATATACCTCGGTGGTTTTGTGAGGTTGAACTAGGTTTTGTGAGGTTAAACTAGGTTTTGGTTTTGGAAGGGTTTTGGTTAGGTTTGTGAGGTTGAACTAGGTTTTGGTTTTGGAAGGGTTTTGGTTAGGTTTGTGAGGTTGAACTAGGTTTTGGTTTTGGAAGGGTTTTGGTTTTTGAAGGTTGAATTAGGTTTTGTGCTGTTGAATTAGGTTTAAAGTTTATTAAGATATATTAATTACTTAACTCTACTTCAAATAAAGAATGCTAATTACTTAACTCTGCTTAAAATGTTAAGTTTATTGAGTATTAACACAAAAGTTATAATTAGTGATACCAATGATTATAGCTTAGTGTTCTTACATATCTATGATTCAATAATGTTTGGAGGCTTAATGCTTAATACTCTTGATAAATGATGATTACAGGTGAGAGTGATTACAAGGAAAACATGTGAACCACTGGAGGAGGACTCCTTCAGACCAATCCTTCACCACTATGATGGTCCCAAGTTTCGTCTTGAGCTGAACGTGCCTGAGGTATTTTCTTTTTATCTTTATCTTTATCTTACTTCATATTGGTACCCTTTGGAAGAAGAAGATAACACAGTCACTCATTTTTTGTTTATAGGCCTTGTCTCTGCTCGATATTTTTGCTGAACAAGACACTTTCAACGAAACTTTCAAGGCTTTGGATGCATAAAAGGACAAAAATAGCAAAGAATACAAGAACATCACTCACAGAGACAATAGATAATATTATAGATTTGGGTTGGTTTGGAAGTTATTAAGTGTAATGGACTTAAGAAAAAAGTTCCAAAGATAAAACAATTATATATATATGTAATTGTGTATTACTACTCCTCTTTTTGTAAAGAGAGGATGGTTCATGATCATACATACATATTAAGAGAATAGAATAAGAATGAAGTATTTTTGCATTAGGGTGTTGTACAGAACTACAAATTGGCGACAAATGGAAGCCTATATGTTGTAGCTTGTGTTGTGTTGTTGAGTTGAGAAGGAACATAACAGTGGAAAAGTGTGTGAGGCCATGCTGCTTCATCACTGTTATCTATTATTATTTATACATCAAACATGTGTGGTGTGTGCTTTTAACGTTAACGTTCTTTCAACATTCATAAATCTCAACTCAAATCTTAACTGTTAAAAATGAGATATTCAATTTGTCTTCTTTGTCTTCTAATCAACGATTGCTTAATACCCGAGGCTTGGTCGAGCTTTGACATTGACCATAGAATTGAACTAGTAATATCTTCAAGATTTTGTGCCGTGTATTTCGGGATTAGAAATTGTCTTTGGAATCTCGATTTTACAAAATATTGTAGGTAATGTTTTTTGGGAGATAAAATGGCATGACACCTCTATTGTGTGTATAGAATATGAATATGCTTCGTTTCCTAACACATGTCAGTAAGTGAGAAACTCACGGGCATCATGGTTCAAACGAAAGGCCAACTGTGTATAAAGTAATAGATAAACTTTGAAGGTGCGAAATATCTTGTGTTTTATTTATGTATGAAAAGAATAAGTAAGAGAGTTACGTGTCAAGATATTTTTTATTCAATCAATCAGTGATCTCGCGAGAAAAAAAGAAGAAGAAGCTATTGCTTTTATAGAATAAAAGAATGAAAATTTATTTATTAATTTTATACAACAATATTTATTTTTATTACAAAAATATATTTATCATATGTTCGTAAATAGAAACTGATAAAAGATTTATCTGATACCACATATACTGTGCCATGTCCAGAAATTTTGAATTAAAAGAAAAACAAAGTGTTGGACTAAGTCGAAACTTCTTCTTTCTTAATTGAAAATGGTGTAGTCAACTATAAATAAAAGTTATTTTGATAATATATTATTTAATTTATGTGTGATTTGTAGCTGGCCACAACTGTTACTTTGGATTCTTACGCCGACGCCAATGGCGGTGCCGTGTCACCTATCCCTTCACCTTTTTCTCGCGACTATTCTTAATAAATTCAATTTTTTATTTTTTTAACTGTCTCTAAAAAGGAAGAAGATAAATAAATTATGTCAACATGAGGGAACAAGAACTTTAAGAATATCTTGTAAAGAGCGTGATAAAGATAATATAAATATATAATTCTTTTTACTTTTTCTAAAAACAATAATAGGTGGAAAATAAATAAATAAATAAATATATATATATATATATATATATATATATATATATATATATATATATATATATATATATATATATATATATATGTACGCATATAATTACTTTTTATTTTAGATCAATATGGTCTAATTTTTTAAGGATTTGTACGATATTAAATATTTATCAAGACACAATTTGCATTTGGATTAAACTAGTCTATACAATTTATTCAGGTTTAGTTTTAATCCAATTAATTTTTCTAATTCAACTATGTTATTAAGTTAAAATAATTTAGAATGTCTAAATAACATTGAATGGTGCTCATACATAACCTATTTGTATGCTGTACTAAGTTGGTCCTACATTAAGTATCATTTAGTGTATTTCAAAAATTAGATTCATTATATTTTGAAGATTAATATATGATATGTTTTGAGTTTGTTGACTTCTTCTATATCACTTATTGTTCTATTTTTTTTTCTTCTTAAGTATGAGTTATTCTGACATTTATGCCACCACAAAGATTGTTTTAACTTATAACAAGATATTATACTTATATTAATATTAATTAACTTGAAATAAATAACAAGATCATATATTAAGTTTTGCTTCAAATTTTTTTAATTCCGTTATTTTTGTCATTCTTCTTTTCTTTAATTTATTTCAATTAAATATTGTCTTAATAAAATATAATTTATTAAAAAAGTTACACTTATCAAAAAATTTATTGAAATGTTTGCTTGTGTCTTTATTGCTAATTACATTATATTTTCTGTCTCCAAATCAGAAATATCAAAAAATCAATCCTACAATCTAAATTTTTCAATCAGACAAACAAAGAAGAAGAATTCTTGAAAACAAGTCTAGAGAACTCTAGAAAAGTTATAAAAATAGTTTATAAAAAAAAGATTATGTTTTAAAATAATCAAATTGGTTTATATCAATTTTATTTATACTGAACCTTTTAATATTAAATTAATTGAGTTAATTTTCTAAGTTTTTACATATAATATTAATAATATTTACCGATTATTTGTCTTAGGTTATGACATTTTAATTAGATCTATTTCATACTAAAATAAATTATTATATTAATATTTAAAATCTGTAGAGACGATAATAATTTTTGTAACAAATCCTTCAAGTATTAAACATGTTCACTTGGATAAAGCCTTGTTTAACTTGAATAGCCTATAATAATATGTGGATTACACCTTTAATATAAGGCAATCGTTTCCAACACCCCTACGATTACTAACTTTACCTCACAGTACACTACTATGTGCACCACACTACACTACTATTGTCACCGCTTCACCGCTACTGCAGAGAGAAAGAGAGAGAAAACACTATAGAGGAGGAAAAAGAGAGAAAACTCGTTTATATCATGTGTTTTAGAAATTTTATTCTGGAAACTACATTTTGAAAATTTTGTTCTCAAAATTTTATTTTGGAACTATTATTCTGAAAGTTTCAAAAAAATTCCAAAATATGTAGTCGTGAAGTCACTTGATAAAATGGTCAATTAAATAATTGGAGAGGGTCTGCGAAGAAATTGATGAAGTGAAGGAAGTAAAAGAGGCTTTATATAATAATATGTGCATGCTGACCCTTCACTCGAATTGGGCCTGGTAGCAACATTTCAAACTATTATATTTATCTATTATTCTAAGTTTATATAGTTTTAAAATATTTATTTTTTAATACAACTCACACTTAATTATTACTTCTTGTATATATAAATTAACTTCAATTTATAATGTAAAATTATTTAATTTTTTATTAGAATAAAATTATAATTTAATTGTATAGATAAATTAAAAGTGCGTCAACAATAACAGTATTATAATTTTACTATTCATATGAACATAATAAAAATAACTCTCTATATATTAAATTATAAAAATATTAATTGATTTTATGTGACCTTGGAAAAGAGGACGATGAATAAGAAGATACAAACAAGCATGTTTATTTAGTAAAATCGAAGTTAGTATTACTTCAAAATTTTAATCTAATTTAGTCTCCAAATTTTAGAAGGTATTTATTTAGTTCTTTTAACTAAATTATTTTAAGTTTATTTTATATTTCAAATACGTTTCATAATAATGTTTCAATTAACATTAAAGGTGAGACGTGTCAAACAGTGTAAATAATTTAAATAGTATCATTAAACACATTTAAAATATAAAATAAATTTAACAAAATTTAGTTAAAAAAATTAAATCCAAATATTTCTAAAATTGAACGATTTAATTGGATCAAAATTTCAAATACAAACTAATTTTAGTTTCCAATAAAAATTAAAAAATATCCTAAAATGTATGATAAAATTTACTGAAAAATATATTTTAATTAGGGGCAATCAACGATAAAAATGTGACCTGTATTTTTTTAATATACACACAGAGTGTATTATTAAATTTTAATTGATCAATGGATATTGAAATTCATAATGCATAAATGGACATAGTCTTTCATAGTTGTCTACGTAGAAGAAAATAGTTTATGAGTGCATAAATAAATATCGTTGGATGGACGCATAAAAAAGTTTAACGTATAGCAGTGATAAAAATAATTATAATAAAAGTTTGGCAGACATTTCTCGAAGCGGGTCCATAGCTCAGTGGTAGACCATTTGACTGCAGATCAAGAGGTCACCGGTTCGAACCCGGTTGGGCCCTTCCCTCTTTCAAGTTTTTGATTTTTTTTCTTCTTATAATCTTTCTTCTTGAAGGAGCACGTAAAACGTTAATGTAATTCGTAAAATCTATAATCTTTTGTTTTATAATGATACATCGTAGGTGCAGCACATAAACCTTATTAATACTACAAGATAAAACTACGGTTTAAGTTTTCTTTCATCACCAGTGACTCACAGTGTCAGAAATTTCTACGAAAGTCTGGCATTAATAGTGCCTAAATCACAACCACATATGTCTGTTTTTTACAAAGAAAAAAAAAATTATAAACAACATGTTCACATCATCAAATCTAACAGTAACATAAAAACTTAAACTAACCGTATCCATTCCCTGTGACATCAACAGACACAACCGTTTTTGTCATGTTCCGTCACCCAGCGTTTGTAATCTTTGTCGGAATGGAAAAGAAGCATTGGTTCGAAGTTGCAAGAAGTGTAGAAAGGTAGGAATTGGTTGAAGAAAATATATAAAAGAGCAGAATTAGAGTAAAATCAAATGCAAGAAGGGCAATGAACCAAGCCATTCTCATTACACTTGGGACACCTCTGTTTCTCAACTCCATCCACAACAATCTTGCAACTCCCACCACAATCCAAACAAGGCACAAAGCGGGCCCCACCACATCCTCCACACGTTTGCCTCCCAATCCCCCTCTCCACACGTGTGGCTCTCAGTATCCTCCCGAGTCGACCCGTCTCGTTCAGCTCCACCAACTCCTCCAAACCCCCGACGTACCTCCCCTTCACGAACACCCGCGGCAGGGCCACCGCCTCGCCCACCAGCTCCTTCACCTCCCGGAGAAACTCCCCGTGCAACGACACGTCGCGCTCGTCGAACACCACGCGGTGCGTCTCCAGCACGTCGCGCACCCTGTTGCAGTCCTCGAACGTCTTCCTCACGCCCCGCAACGACGTCGTGTACACCACCACCGTCTCGCTCCCCCCCGGCGGACACTTCTCCGGAAACGCGCTCAGCGGATCCCGCCGCAGCCGCTCGAACGCCGACTCCTTCTCCTCCTTCTCTCTCTCCATCCTGTCCCGCATTATGAACACGTTGTCCTTCAACTTGCTCCCTCGCGCCACGTTCACGACAGCCACAGCGGGCTTTACTGCTTCGGGCTTTACTGAGTCGGGCTTTGTTGGTTCGGGCTTGGGCTTTGTCTTGGCGTCTAACTCTTCGAGTGTGTGGAAGGAGTTAGTTTTTTGCGGAGGTTGAGGTTGAGGTTGTTGTGGGGGTGGTTGGGGTGGTGAGGTTTGTGGTGGTTTGGTGATGACGGGTTTGAGGTCTTGGAGTGTTTTGCTGACCTCGTCCCATGATTGAGGAGCGTCGGTGGCGTCGAGCATGTTGAGTTTGTGGAGGATAGGGGCCGGGAGAGGGGTTTTGTCTTGGTGGACTTGGGTGGTGCTCTCGTTCAGGTGCTTCAGCCATGGCTCCTCGATCGCGTTTATGTCGAACACCGCGAAGCTCGTCGGCGCCGGCCGGTAAGGGACCGCCGCCACATCCACACCCTTAGAGGAAGCACACCCCATTTCCCTTCCTTTTCTTTCTTTTTTACTCACTCACTCACTTTGTGTCTCGATACGCTAAGCTACATATACAAATAACTTATATACACACATATATAACACCAACTACTACATGTAAATCTTTTTCACCACTTTTTTTACCTTCTTTTTTTTCCCGTATTTTCAAATTAATTATTCATTCGATGTATTTTGTATATACGAATAGCAGCATGGAAAAAATGGTTAAAATATGAAAAAGAAAGAGGAAATAGAGATAATGATAATGTTTAGGTTGATAGAGGCGTGGTTGGAGTGTGGCATAATATTTATGTGGCTTTTGTGGAGGGATTATCCGTGTGGTTAAGATTATAATGGACAAAATTATGGAAAGCGAGAGATAAGAGAAATGTGTGAGTGTGTGTGATTTTACGTGGAGCTGCGAGAAATCGCCACCACAAACAATCAATTTTAGTTTGGTCCCTTTCTTCTTCTCTCTGCCTCTCCACCATGCATTCCATGCTTCTCATTTCCACCACAACTTCTATATAACTTCATACCCCGCATCATGCTAAGCTTTTACGATATTTTCCTTCCCCATTCAAACTTTTTTTTTTTGGCTTTCTTAATGGACCTCCCTTTTTTCCTTCATGCCCCCATAAAACCTGTAAGTCCCAAAGTATCCTCATACACCATGCAAGGTTAAAGTGAGGTTTTTCAATTTTATGGGATACATGAAGAACAAAGGGAGGTGCACGAAGAAATGCCTTTTTTTAATGATTGTTAAAGCCCAGCCCAAAGCCCATACACACCATCAATGACGTATTTCGACTTAGCTACAAGCTAACCATTGTTGTTTTACTTTTGGCACCATGTTCGTTCTCATAATTGAAATTGAACTCTCCATTTTTCTGAATCTTGCTCGTTTTTAATTTAATTTCATGTTTTGTAACTTTACGTTGTTAAAGGATTCTGCGACAATAATTGCTCCTATTTGATCGCTTACTCTAAATTAAAATTTATGTTTTCATATGACGATGCTAAATTTGGTTTCTGCATAAAACGTAGTCACTGTTTTTCTTTCTCTGTTCAATTTACTCTTTCCCATAGAGCTGTAGTGATAACAAGATCGATCATTAATAACTTACTATTATTGTGTTACACTTATTAACTTGTGTAAGTAAGCTTTATGGAAAACAGTGACACAGTGTTTTATTAAGACAAAGTATATTCTTGCATTAATAAATCCGAACCTTGTTAGCCAGTAGTTGATGAAGGTTCATGCACTCCTGCACCAGTTCCATAGAATGTTTGTGGGAATATTTTTTTTTTTAGGAAACAATTAGAAAAGATATTGAAAGATAATATTTTGAACATAAAAAAAGAAGTTATGATCCCAATGGGTTTGACATGGCTGAAAAAACTGGCAAACTGGAGCAATGTCACGGACCAAGTAGACAAAAAAAGTATGGTCCCGTGAAGTGAAGGCATCTTCTAATATTTGATTTCTTAGTAAAATTATGATGATTTAAGAAAAAAAGTGCTTCAAGTGGAGACAATATTGTGTAGGAATTTTCTTCAGTTCCAACTAAAAATTCAACTAATCATCCCTTAAGATCCGAACCTGATGTAAATAATTCAATATTTTTTTAACAGACAACTTTTGTCCCTTTGCACCAAATTAACATCATTTCTTCTCTCTTCTCACAAACCAAAGACAATTTGGATTACTATAGCAATTTAAAAAAAAAAAGGTTTTTTAAGTTTTTCCATATATTTAGCCTAAATTTTCTGTTTTTAAATTTCTGATATTTTTTTTCAAACAACTCTTAAAAAGTTATCCAAAGTACACTCTTTTTATGAAATTATAAAGTAGTTGTTTGTTTTTTTTAAATAATATAAAATAAGATTGAATTGTTTGTATATTTAAAAGATTTACAAAATTCAGAGCTACTTATAACTTAAAGAATATTGTAGTTGGAATGAAGAAAATAAAAAATGAGTGTATAGAGAAATGAAGAAAAACTGATACTTATATTTTGTGTGAAAGATAGTCAATAATCACAAATTTTAATAATAATTTATGTAATATGTTATGCAAAGTTTAATCTGATTATTGAAAAATTATACTTTGTTGTCACTTATATTAAATATTTACTTCTTTATTATATATGATAAGTAAGAAATAGCTATTTAATAAAAAAAATTAATCTTTAGATTTTTTCTATATTTTTATTTAAATAGTAAAAAAACGATATTAAAAAGTAATGTAAAAAAAACGTGATCACTTAAGGCAGTTATGTTTTACTTCTTTTTTTCATGGGGTTAAAAACGATATTACAAAGTAATGTAATAACTGTTTGGATTTTAGTTAAAAAAATGAAATTGAGTTAAACTTAATGATAGAAAAAAGAATATAACTGATAAAATGAATGTGTAGAAGGAGCAACACATGCAGAGCCTCTGGAGCGGATATTTGAAATAAATGTGTTTGTGAAGTGTTTGATTGTGAATAGTATTAAAATTGAGAATCTCCTCTCATTCTGTTGTTTTCCGTTTGGATGGGTCATAACAGTTCCCAACGGTCCAAATTCACATGCGCGCCGCTGAGATAACTTCACCAATCAAAATAAACAAAGTCCAAATAAGACAGTAACGTGGGGGTGACACTGTGAGGACAAGTTTCCACACACCAATTTTCAAACATAAATATATAAGCTTGGAATGTAGAAACATTGAACATTGAATCTGAACCACACAACACTGAAATCAACCAAAATGGGGAATTGTTCCATGAAGGGTACCACCGGAGAGTGTCACCACACCATTCGGGTTATGTGTGACAGTGGTGCCATTTTGCAGTTCAGAGCTCCCAAGACTGTGGCTCAAGTGCTTCGACATTACCCTGGTTATGGCATTTTCCGCCAGGGTCATGCTTCGGAACCTTTGCCAGAGCAAGAGAGGTTAAGCTATGGTCTTTTCTATTATCTTCTTCCGTTGAAGGAGGGGCAGAAAAGTTGCAGTGAAAAAGTTGGAGGTGTTCGGAGATCAGAGGAAGTGTTTAAGTCTGCAGCGTGTGATTATGTTGAGAATTTGTCAAATGGGTCGGCGCTTGAAGTGTTGCCGGCGGCTAAGAACGGCGTGTGGAGAGTGAAGTTGGTGATTGAGCAGAGGCAACTGGAGGAGATTTTGTCAGAGCAGGTGAATACTGAAGCTCTGATTGAGAAGATGAGAATGGCTGCAAATGGATGCTCTACCACAAGTCCTTCAAGGACTCCATCTATGAACACTTGGAAAGTGGGGTGGAAGACAACACTTTTTAGTGGCAAAATTGCCAAAGACACTGCCACTGCTACTACTGCAGGGTCTAATTTGTATCTGGGGTCTTGTTAGGGAAAGGGTTTCTAGATACAAGTATAAGCACTTAGGAAGTGTGTTAGGTTTTCCATGACAAATAGGTCCATCAACTGCATATTTGGACAACCTGTCCAATTTTAATGAATGATATCGATGTAAGGATTGTTAAAACATTTTCCAGTTTGATAGTATTTCCAGATTTCTGTTTCTGCATCATGTTTATTTATCGCAGGAATGGGTCACAAGACACTGATCAATCATGGTCAGGACTAAAACACCAGAAACTAAATCACTAATGTTTTAATGTTTTTTAAGGAATCAGATGGATACGTATCCATGTTTTTCTGAGCATGGCCTGAAAAGTGGTTAAGTTTTATCCTAAAAGCAGCTGTACATTTATTGTTTCACGAGAATAAGTTCAATTTTCCATAAAAAAACTTTTCTGCAGAACCATTTTTCCCATCTCCCCACCCAGAACAAGAAGTATTTATTTTTATATTTTTATAATAATCTGGTTTGAATACATATTTGAGGTGTTTCGGGTCCACGTGCTGGTTGACAAGACCAGTTGGGTCATATATGTTTGAATGCAGTGTAGACGACATGGTCCATCAACAATACGATGTAGGAATCTCAATTCTCTGATTCAACTTCCTACAAGCAACCTTGCTTTATCATAATCCCACCGCTCAATTTTAATTTCGTATGTAAAATTCCCTTAACCTTGTGAAGTTTGAAAAACTAAAACAAAGTTTTAAACTCTCTCGATCTAAAAGCTAAGAATCCACCTACTACTACCTAAATTACAATGTTTTTTTCCTGGGGGATACAATAAGATATCAGTATCCATGACAATCCGCAGTTTTTATCATTATCCAACTTTCTTCTGCATCTTGTCAAACTAAACCCAAATCCATCGCAAAAATATAATTACCAACAGGAAACATGTCCGTGTCTAGAAAATGCTGAGACGAGTTCGTCTATATTTAAGATTAGAATTTGAAGGTGTTTAACGTATATTGGAAGTGCATAAGGTGGAACGTGTTTTTTCATACCTTTTGGTTTAAAGTTACGTTAGGAAAAAAACGTTTTTTGTTACTTTTGGGTTGGGAGTAATTTTGGAAGTAAAAGAACAGAGTAAAAACGATAATGAAGGGAATAACAGAAAAATGTGTTCAGTTTAAAGTGACTTTCATGATAACTTTGCTCCAGAGTCCTTCCTGAAATGGCTCTACCAATTCAGGTTGCAAAACAATTAAATAGTACATGATTCACAGTGGCTCCAAGTCAATGGTCCATAGCATCAAAAGGGCACCATGGTGCACGATATTCACCAAAAAGAAAGAAGCAAAGCTACTAGTATGTCCTTGATGAGTGAGGTATGTATGTAAATCCTCACACCCTTGTATCAACGAGATTCCATTTTCTTAATAGCTTTTTCTATGGCAGGAAGATTTTTTTTAAAGGCAAACCACTGCTCCTCACTCAAACTTATTCCTGAAAGACAAAGGAAGTCAGAATTAGGAAACAACCTTCAGTTATGGATCATGATCAGCATCATGTGTTATACAAGAAAACAAAGATTATAAAATAAGGGCCAAATTGATACACTCAGCACCACTTGTCCGAAACAGTAACCACAAATCTTATTTTATTTTCTTAGTTCTAGTTCTGGATTAGATAAGAAAAGATAAACTTAATGAAGAACTATGAACATATCATCAATGCAGATACAGAATTTTCCTTTTTAATAAAAGCTGCCATGTTTCTTAGTAAAAGGTCCTATTTATCAATCCACACATCGGCATAGCAACTAGCAAGTATCAAGTTGACAAAACCAAATGCAGAATAGTACTGATCTCAACACACAATTGGTTTCACATCACATAATGCAAGACTAGTGAGGCTCAAATATGCATAGGCACTTTCGTGCTATTGTACAGGGATCTCTTGACTAGAAGAATTTTGGCATGCCAGCTGAAACACTGAGGCTTCTATCTAGGCAAATTAGCAACATGGAGTTGATATGTGTAGCCCAACAAAATATGATACTGAAGACACGTAGTTTCAAATCAAGACACTTTCATGATCTGCGCAAGGAATATAGATACACCAGTCCAATGAGAGAGGAAGCCAAAACCCCTTTCGGTTCAACTATTTCTTAAATATAACGCATTTCGATCCTACACTGTTACTATTTCAAGACTAATCTAATTCCATAACCAAGTCCCCAACCTTTTTTTATGAGCTCAACTTGATGTTTATGTGAAACAGAATGGCAGCCATATATAATATTCTAAAGACATGGCTAATGCATTTGATTTTCAATGCGATGTATACGGAAGTAGTGCATGGAACATTACACACAAAGTCAACACACACCACAAACAATCCCAAATAAATGGCCTCAAATATCATATGATGTCTGCAAAGATGTGTTAAGAAACCACTGAATATCAGAAAGGAACGTTTTTTCCGGTCCCCTTCTCTGGTAATTAGCTTAATGTTAAGGACAAGGACTTGATCGTGATTAAAGAAGTTAAAACAAAACCGCCAACCTCCCCCATTTCTAAAGGTAAAATGATTCATGTCCACCCAAGATATTGATTAACACTTGATATTCAAGTAGAGAGAATAAAAGTCACAGGTTTATAGAATATATGATTTCACAAAAAGAGAAATAGAAAGAAAAATGAAGTCTTTAACAGGTGTATACAAAATTGTTTAACAAGTGTTTACAAAATGTGAGGCGTGTATCATTCTCCATTCCACACACAAAAGAAAAATCAAAACTTTCGGGGTCCCCACAATCCAAAACCAAAATTCCTTTACCAAAGGAAGCAGGAGAATCGAAAAAAGGCTTAAACAACATAAATAACACAAGCTACCTTTGGAGGAAGGAAGTTCCTTGCCATCTTTTTTATAGTACTCGCGAATGGAGACCAATGTTTTCCCTCTGAAATCCTGAACGGTCACCCTTCTCTTATCTGAAAGCTGAAATCCAAAAACAAAATTAACCGAGGAACCCTTTTCCCATTGCCACCTGTAAAATGCAAAAAGTGGTTCAGAGGAAAGAAAGACCAAACAAACCTTGCAGATGATGAGATTGCCTTCATCATCGTACTCCTTGCCCTGGGAAACTCCTTGTTCTTCTTCACCTTCTTCCTCATCATTTTCTTCTTGTTGTTGCTGCTGTTCTTCTATTTCTTGCAGAAAAGCCCCCACGACCTGTTTCACGAAGGCTTTGAAATGGGGCTGAGACAGGTTGAGACCGAGTTCCTCGGAGGCCTGCTTTCGAATCTTAGACTCCGTAACCTCGTCCATGTTCGACTCTTGCAAAATCCGGCGAACTGTTTCCTCGATTCGCTGTTTTGTTTCAGTATCGTCCATTTTGAAGTCTCGCTGATTTCTCAGACACAGAAGCAATCTTATAGAGATTGATTTCGGAGAGAAATTGAAACGGGTTCGGTTGTGTTGAGTAGGTGTGAGTGTAGTAAAGCGTGCAAATTAGGGTGTTTATTCACACGTTGAAATCGATCCAAATTACTGTGAATCGAAAAACTAGGTTAAAATATCATAATTGAACTGCTAGAATACTTGTAAAATTGTTTAAATCAATCCAGATATTTAATATAATACATTTGAAGAGGAAATAAGGTAAAAAAATTGACCTAATCCAATCCGCTTTAACATAGATTAAACCAATTTTTCCTGTCGAAAACATTTTAATTCTATCCAGAAACAAAAAATAACAACCAAAGCACCTCTGTTCAAAAGTCGTAAATAAGAAACATTTTTAATAATTAATTATAAATTATTTAGCAAGAGAATAAAAGAAAATAATTAATCATATTCACTTAATTATTGTCTTTGTTTATTACCTAAAGAAAGTTCTGTAGTTTATTACTTTTTTAACCCTGTTTTTATTACGTTTAGTAAATAAAACTTAGGATAATTTATGTTGTTTGCGTTATTTTAAAGTAAGCTTTTTTATTTTACTTAATTGACTTTCGGAAATGGAAAAAATTAAAAGTAAAAAATATTTTAATAATTTTTAATGGTTGTCTCCAAAATTTAATTTATTATTAAAAGATCTTCTATAAGTTGATCAAATAGAATAAGTTGGATTATCCGGTTTCATGTAAACGAATCTAATAAAACCATTTCACCTTTTGAATAAGTTAAAAACTGATTTTATTTTATTTTTTCTAAAATAGAAAACGATAACTATTTCAAAAGAATAATATTGATCAAATTTTAAAAGTAAATGCCTAAAATAATTTTAAAAAAAGTTAAAATTGAAACATATAAATAAAATAAAGAAAAATACGAGTTAGCCCATAAATAAGTCAATATTATAATTTGATTTTCATCTTCCCTTATTTCAATCCCACATCCCACATCTCATCTCCGTTTTTATTTTTTTTTCATTAAAAGTAAATTTATTCTTCCAGTAATAAATGTAATAAAGATGACGGAAACAACACCTAAAAGCACTTTTGAAACATGTTAAATAAAAGTGTTTAAAAGCAACAAATCAAAAGACAAAACTTTTTCTCAACCATACTTTAACTCAATATTTTGTTTATTTTTTATTTTATCAAAATCCTATTTATATATATGTTTTAATTTAAAACATGTTGTATTAGCATTTCTTACAAAGTTGTGTATATATTTAATTTTCATGCAAGTGCAAAGATGTTTACGAACTGGTTTTTTTTAATGATATTTGCATATGTATATTAATATTAATATTAATTAATATTAATACCCTTACTATGACTATTTATACGTGGACATATATAGAACTAAACAATAATAAGTTTATTAACCAGGCCAGACGAGTTATTTAACTAGTATTAAGCTAAATAAAACAAAATTCTCGTTTCTTTTGGAGGAAAAGAAAAATAAAGACAAACAACATTATAAGATTAATTTTATTATTTCTCACCTTAATGTTGCAATTTCAGAAATATGATATTGTTAACTTCTTATATTCCTTTCTCCTGTGTTAAATCCTCTTTGACCTATTCAAGCCTAAGGTAATTCTAATGGCAGAATGCCGGAGATGAATGGAAAAAGCTAACGAGATTCAGAGAAATTATTTACCAATGCATGCATGATTTCATGACATCACCATATTTACCAATGCATTTATAAGACGTACACAGATTTCCACAATCCTTACACAATATTGAATTTACCATTTGTAGCAGACCAGAACATCAACATTTTCTTTATACCTTCTTCTTTGTAGCTTTTGCTTTTGTCACCTCAAAGTTGAATAGTCCTCCCAACCACTTTACCTATTAGATTTCTTCGCACTTTCCTTTTTGTTACTGTAAAATTTAACATCATTTTACAGCACCAGTTAGAAGATACAGAGGCAAGTGAAAGATCAGAAAATCATGGTAAACTATGGAACTCAGATTTTCAAACTGAATGCGCCACCTCACTTCACCTTTCTCTACATGATTAATACACAAGTTTGAACGGTAATTTAGGTTAGCTAATTCAGATACTCTAATTTCTCTTCTGGAATACTAATTTTCTGGAAACAAAGCAAAAGAAGGCACTTGGAAACAAATAGTTGTTCCCAAGCTTTTCAATTATCTGCATGAACTTCAAAGTGTGCACAATCAACCAGAATAAAAGTGGAAAATACTTCCACTCAACTCAGCCAAGCACCCGCGACCCAGTTCCAACCAGACATGCCAAATCAATACTTGAGGCATTCGATAATCAAACCTGCATCAAAACATGTTTGTGCTTGTTGAAGTGATACTCTTCTCAAAAGGGTGAACCTCAGGCCCTGATTCTTTTACCTTAGGTTTTGGACTTTCGTATTCGGCATACCTAGGAGCCAGTACTTCAATGAATGTTTTGCAAACAGTACAGTGGTACAGTTCTATTAGGAAGGTCCGAAGAAGAAATAAAATGTAAACTGGAGCTATGTGAAGAAGCTTTCAAATCACATGGTTTGTGTTTAGTTAGGCATAAAATGGAGTACAAGAAGGAAGGAAAGTTAAGTAAGAAGTGGGCTAGCACAGTCTTGACGGTGAAAATAGGAAATTAAACCATATAGTTAGGATTCTTGGACTCAAACTAAATAAAATCACACCGCTGTTGGTTTGGACTATGGAGAAACGAGAGAAAGTCCTGTTAGAGAACGAAAACAAGGTTGATGGGGGCGGAGAAAGTGTGGGGGACAAAAGAGGTTTGATCATGAGGAGAGGGTGGACAAAAGAGATTAAGCTCTTGATACCATGTCAGGGAACGAAAACAGAGAAAGGAAAAGAGTAATGGTTATTATATTGAATAAGTGTATATAATACAAGAGAGAGAGAGAGAGAGAGAGAGAGAGAGAATCAATATATAGGAGAGAAGAGGCCATGCATGTACAAGCATGCAGACGGGAAAGATAACAGAAAATGAATATAATTGTATCTCTTTTAACAAGTTCAATAGAAGTCCCAATTAGAGAACTGATCAGGTGTAGGGAAGCTGGTTAGAGTAAGAGGTAGACCATGAGAGATTCAAAGTGAGACTGAAAAAGAATTTATAATCAAATGGGCATCTCTGATGAATCAGTTTCGGATAAAACACAGTAGTATTTACCTTGTGGGAGAAGACTTTTTGTCCTTCCTAGTGGCTAATACACTTCTCATAAACAATATTTTATCGCACTAGATGAGCACACAATATCATTGGATTTGTTCAAAAACGAAATCTTTAACAATAATATTCACCACGAGATCCCTTTTTCAGAAGGATGCAAACGATAAGATCTACTCTTCTTATGGGGGCTTATATCGATCTTATGTGTGTTCAAACCACCTTAGTTGATGGAGTCATCTTTTCCTCAACAAGTACCTTAAATCCATGAAAACATTTTCACTTCATATTAGGATGAAAGGAGAGTAATGGGGACCTATGAGATCCTTACAAAACCAAAGGGGTACTCATGAAAGAGCCATCAAAAAGTGATATCAGAATCCCGGGAAGCGTAAAACAGAGTGAGTTCCTAACTTTAGAGATGAATGCTGAAAATTTATTTAAAGCACGTATTATAGTCTTGTTGAAAGTTTCATGAATCAGAAGAGGTACGAAAGACTAAAGCATCTAAGATAGGAGATTAGTAGTCCATTTATGATCTGTAGAGCACACACATTACACGCAGCCAGATATTAGAGAATAAGAAGCTCATGAAAAGAAAAATTACACGTACCTTTTCTTGGAGTCGCTGGCAGTTCCTATTGTGGATGTTTTACCACTTCCAGAGACAACCTCGTCCATGCTTTGTCCTTGCCGCCTATACCTACCACCCGATGCCACAAATGCAGGGCATGGCCTGTAAGCCTTTATAGGCCACCACCCAAACCCTGGTACTGTTGCAATTCCACCCTGAATCCTTCCTTCACCATTGCATCCTTGCTCTATTTCTTCTCTTCCACATGCCTTACAACCGCTGTGAAAAACACCTCGAATTAGTTGCTCTCTGTCAAGAAAAAAGATCTACACACTATTTTCCATGCAAGAGAGAAGACAATATGGCACGGGAATTACGTATAATGCGAAACCATTATACCTCACGAATTCTGAGCGATCAACAAGGGGAATATCGTCTGGAGCAGGAGAAGTACCCTCATCGATAACAGAAGTTGGAGGCGAAGGAGAGCACAGTGTAACAGTTAACTTCGAAGAAGAAAAAGAAAGAGAAGGGTAGGTTGGAGTTGGCCACGAGTTTTTGTAGCCGCACAACTGAGGCGTCGGAACTGAGAAAACAGAGATTGTCATTCTCTCTCCTCTCGCACTCTCGGGGGTGGATAACGTGCACCACTCCTTTTATTTGACTAACCTCTCCAAAGCCACCCCTCTGTCAAATGTGAGGCTGCTAAGCGCTAACGCAACGATGTAACTGCTTTACTACTCACTTCTCTCACCATTAATAAAGTGACGTGGGCAGGCTCTGACAAGTAATATTCAAGTTTGGCTGCAAAATTTATATATCAAAGTGTTTCCGAAACAGACTCATAGATCGTACTCAATATTTTTCTATACTTAATCATTTAGTGTTCGAATTAATTATTAGCAATTTACAAACAATAGAATCCTTAACATATTAGCAAATTAAAATTCATAGGTACATTTTAGCCCGTGATCTTACGATTGTTATATTCTGATAAGATTACTTGGGAAAATTTTTAGTACGTTCGCAAATTATACTCTTTGACATCCGAATTGGGTTATATGCTTTCAACGCCAATTCTGAATCTATCGTCGGGGTTTAAGAAAAAAGAGAACTTCTGGAACTACCAATTCTGAATCTCTCGTAATCATGCTTTACAATAAAATCATGATTTTGTTAGCATAGGATTCAAAAATCAACTCACAGGAAAAAGATGCACAATAAGACTAGGATGCACGACAAAAATAGAGAATGCTTGTGCATTTTTCTTCCCCCCGACGACTGCTGAGCCTTGCTTTTCACAAGTAGATTGGATGCCTGCAAAGTATGAACGTCGTCCTGATCCAACGTATCATTCACAGTAACCACTTTCTGCCCATCTTTTTTGCGTTTACTTTAATCCATTTACTGTACTTATAACTCTTTTCTGGCGCCATTGCCACTTCCTGTCTTATATACAGTATAAAAATGAAACTAAAATTGGAAACTACAAAAGGATCTTCCAAAGAAATCACGAAAATTTCAAGCATCTTGCTTCTGCAAATAAAACCACCTTTTGTAACCAGTATCAGACATAAAATGTATCATCTCTCACTATTATCCATGCACTATCTGATGGTCCACATCCCCATTCATCATAGAACTGTGATGATGAACCATATACCATCGTCCATTATGGAACTCAAAAACATTGGTCACATTGAATGGCCCTGTATCCATGTCAACATATGTTCTCATGGTAACCCAAGCCATGTCTGCCAAGACGCGAGCGCGCACATCTCGAACCTGAAAATTCAATCCTTGCTCCCAGTTGAATACTAGTTGCCAACTCTGCATTACTGCATTAAACCTGTAGCATGGACAATTGTGTTACTGAATGCAGTGCAGAAAATTGATTATGTCAAAAAAAAATAAAAATTGGATACATAATTTTACAGGCTTGCAAGAACTTCAGAAAGAATTATATACGGAATGAACAGGACTTTTACATAAGGACTAAATATTCTAATTTTGTTCAAAATGCATGTATATCTGGATTATCAAGCTCTACAGTAATATGATAACCTGTATTCTTGAAACTACTATTCCTCGAGAATTCAGTTAAAGTATCCAAGATAAATGAACAGTAACAGAAATTCCCACTACAATATTGCCACATTCTACACTAGATCTCTCCGGTACTTATCCCATAAACGAGTGGTAAGGAGTAAAATTTTGCAAAGGTATAACATAATACATCCTCTAATTTTCTGATCGAAATACGATATCACTGGTCAAGATTTAAATTATTATCATTAAAAATGAAATTCAACGACCTATGACAAATATAGGCATCCATGAAGTTTTGGCAGTTTGATATATATACCATTCGTATCATATAAACAATCTTTAAAATTATCACAACAACCTATATAAGAAATCAATATGAAATCAATATGAACAGCTAGTCCAAAACGAAAATACTCTTTAAATGGATAGAAGCAAAACTCATACCCGGAAAAGAGTTCTCCTGAGGCATGAATGCACTTCACATAATCTGCATTCAGCCAAAAACGACTCATTGCTGGAAGAGACTTATCTCTTACAATATTGAAGAATTCTGTATTAATATTCACAATTGCTCTTGTTGCAGCATAGTACGCCTTCCACCCATTAGTGGGTGTGATACTATCTTGTTCCAATGTGAAGTCCTAAAACCACAAATTTAGAAAGGTTATAACAAAATCAGAATGATGGAACTCACTAAAGAATCCAATGAAAGTAATCGCATACATTCTCAGATAGGACAAATTAAAGCATAGTTATTGTTCCTACCAATTTAATTTACACCTTTATGGTTTATCCTACAACATAATCATTTCCCCCTACATTATCTCATCTTTAATCTGACATTTCAAAACTGGGCATACGAAGAGAAGAAACAGAACTTATTTGGATGGTTGTTCCTAGCAGTCTACTTACACAAAGAAGTAACACAAAAAATTACAGACAATTCCATTTCTCTCTCCAGGTAAACCCCAAAATTTAAAGGGAGAATGATTTGGATATACGAAGGAGATATTGGCGGGATGAAATCCCAATACCATTGTTGTTAACAACTGCGGATAGTAGAAAATATAGAAAGCCAATAAACTGCTATGTCATTTAACGGACAGAAAATTGTGACACACACACAAAATTATCTAGTTATAGAAAATTAAGTTGTACGCAGACAAAATTAAAATGCACCAAATTGTCATAATATTAACCCAAAAGTTCAATTTGTTAGGAATCTAAATCCAAATATGAATCGAAATTCTCACAATAAAAATGAAAAAGTCAAACAACATATAAGGAAAAAATCCACAAACATAATGTCTTAAGGTTTTGGGTTAGAAGTAATGTCATAATCTTTTATATGGTGTTAAATCTCCTTAGTGTATTCTCCCTAGAAAAATCCTAATAATAGTGTCAGAGCTAATTACTTATCTAGGTAACAGGCTCACCCTAGAAAATCCTAATAATGGTGTCAGTGCCAAAACAGCGACAAGCATGTTTCATTAAGTTAAATCTATCCCGTATATTACCCTAGAAAAATTCAAGGACAGTTTCTTTGCATGTCCAACCGAACATCATTAATAGCATCTTTAATTACATAACAATTATTTCTTCCATCAGCAATTGTTCCAAACAGATGTATGACTGGACGAACCTTAACGCACCTTCTTGTTTTCTAGGAAGCCTAAATGTTTTGCATTGATGCGTTAAATAACAGTTTTAGTGTCTCTGCCTTCTTGATTTCTTGGAAGCCTTAAAATTTTGCATCCATGTGCTGTTGTTAGATAACTGTTGTAGCCGTCACCAACTTGTTTTCTTGTAGGCATTAAAGCTTTGCTTCAATGTTGCTAAATAACCATTACTGTGCTTGCCTTCTTGTTTTCTAGGAAGCCTTAAAGCTTTGCATCCGTGTTGTTATATAATCGTCATAATGCCATCACCTTCTTGTTTTCTAGGAAAACCTTAAAGCTTTGGCATGTATGTTGTTAAAGCCGTTATAGTGCTGCCTCCTTCTTGTTTTCTAGGAGGCCTTAAAGTTTTTCATCTATGTTGTTAGATAACTGTTGAGTGTCACTGTCTTGATTTCTAGGAAGCCTTACAATTTTGCAACGAAGATTTTAGATAGCTATTGTAGTGCCACCACCTACTTGTTTTCTAGGCCTTAAAGCTTCGCATAAACGTTATTAAATAACCATTATACTGTCGCTGCCTTCTAGTTTTCTACAAAGCCCTGAAGCTTTGCATCCATGTTGTTAAATAAACGTTATAGTGTCACCACCTTAAAGCTTTACATGCATGTTGTTAAAACGGTTATATTGCTGCCACCTTGTGTCTTCTAGGAACCCTTCATCCATGTTAAATAACCAACACAGGGCTGCTGTTATAGTTTTATATGCAAATCTTCTAGGGCTTAAAGTTTTGCATCCATGTTGTAAATAACAGTTATAGTGCCGCTGTTATAGTCTAAAACGAGTGACGTTTTCTCAAAACCCTCCTCTAAGATTTGTGAAGTGACGGCAACTATGGTGGCACATAAGGCCACAGTGGAATGTTTGTATAGTGGAATTTTGGCATATCGCCATATTCTGCCATCCACCATTGATAACCTTGTTTGGAATACAAACCTCTGAAAGAGCACTCCTAACATGATTCAACTCAATCTCTTCCTCCAATAACCACAAAAACATAAAACTAAGGCCAAAAAGGCAAGAAAATGTCCCAAGAAACACCAAGAAAATGCCGGAAAGCATTTTAAATAAACCAGTAGAAATTCTTGAACATCATTCATAACTACTCTCAAAAACCAATTCAAAGCCTAAAAGAACTATAAAGTCCTAACATCATTTACTTCTCAGCATGAGATAACAATCGAACAAAAAAAGCAGCACAAGAATTAGAATTCAGTAATTCACCTTGTGATACAAGGCCTTCCAAGCGTTATCATCGTTGGCGGCCTTTCGCATCAAAGAATTGGTCATGGAGAGACGACAGAGACTGGGATAATCCAAGTAACTGAGCGCGTGCGTCGTAATCTCCGGCACCAGTTCCTCCATCATGGACGACCCCGTCAACCGCTCCCCCAAGACGACAGGCGCCGGGACGGGACTGGGCTCAAGCATTTCGGCGGCGCCGTTGAGGTAGGGCACGGCGCCTGCAGCGGCGGCGACGGACGGTGAATCGGAGGCGCAATCGCAGTGGTGCTTCCTCGGCGGAGTGAATCTCCGAGGAAGGGAAAAGGATCGGAGGAGAGAGTAGAGCGCGAGAAGAAAACAGAGAGCGGTCACTGCAACGGCGACGTAGGAGGGCTCGGACAAAACAGAGAAAATCTCCATTCATAAGTCATCAAAACTCGGCATTTGAAGAACATCAAAACCCTAATTGAAGTGTTTATATATATAGTCCGTTTTGGTTGTAGAGAGTGGCGAGTGACCTTGATTCCCAAACCCTAGTTAAGTTTGGAGGATTTGAAGAGAGAAGGAATAAGGTTTGGTGTGTTGGAAGAAAGAGCCAAACCCGTGAACGTTAAAGAGGTTACTGCCGCTGTTAACCTGACTCGGTCTCAGACTCAGACTCAGACTCACTCACTCCTTCGTTCCAAACAGAACCACCCAACCTCTCTTCTGCTGTGCTCTCCTCATTGCTCATCAATTAACTGTTTCGTTTCAAATTAATTTCAATTATATTTTCTTTTTCATTTATTACCAATAACATCACTCTTTTTTTTTTTTTGTTAATAATATACGCATGTTTTTATAGGTTATTTGACTTGGGTTCCTGGGATCAAATTCAATTCAATTCTGCATATTTTTTTGTGTTTTCTTTTTCATGCATGTGTGAGCTTTTATTGATGCATGTTATTGCTCTGAATTCTCTTTCTATAGCTTTTAGAGAGACCTGTCAACAAAATTAAATGTTTGTGCCAACATTTCTTCATTCATCTCAGTTCTTTGAAATACGTATAATACTTAGGAATTGGTTTATGAAATTATATATATATATATGCTCTTTTTGAAAATATTTATTTTTATTAAATAAAATTTGTATAGTCATTAAATATGCCAATAAAATTTGTTTGTCATTTCATTGCCTTCAAAAAAATGGAAGTGCGAATTTCAAAATCTTTGAGAACAATGAAGGAAAATTCCACGACCACCGTACAAAGACAATCAGAAACCGTTGGGCATAAGATAAATTTTTATCCAGAAATTATGATTCTTAGGTATTATCAGAAAAAAAAAAATGTTTGTATAATAAAGAATATTTTTGAAGAATGGGGGAAGTCGCAATTTATATCTGGTTGACTGATTTAAATTTTATTTAATATATACTGAAATATTTAGTTTGCAATTTTGGTTTACCTGCACCCTAAACCAGTATATAAGATTAATTAAGTTATTTTTTAACTTATTCTACCTGTTTGTTTGTAAGTAATTCAAAGTAACTTAATGTTAGATAAGTTACATTACACTATATTTTTCTTAGTTTATATAATAACTTATTTGTTCTTTTTATATTTAAATAATTTTTCTTATCATTCTTCATTTTTTTTATCTTTTATTCTATACTTTTAATTTTGATAAAATAATTAACTAGTACACTATTTTAAATATTTGTTGAGTTATTTTATTTTTTATTTTTTATGTAGTTTAAATGAACAAAGTTAACATTACATATCAACGTAATTTATGCTTTATTATATGATGTTATATCCAAATTATGGTAAAAAAACTTAACATGAAAATATTTTAATTTGATAAATAGAATGAATAAATAAATAAATTTAATTAATACTCTCATTAGATAAACTATTTTAGATAAATGATTTATTCAAATAAAAAAATATACAAATTAAAAGAAATGGAAAAATCCAATCTTTTAATAAAAAATAATTATTTTTAAAAAATTATAAGATTATACTTATGTAATAATACTTTTCTATAAAAAATATTTATACAATACACTTTTTGTTTGAAAAAAAAAATAAAAAACAAATTATTTGTATAATAACATTTATATAATAATATATTGTTTCATTACTTAATATTTATCACCTAATTTTATCAAACAATTTTGTATTGTATTTAAATTAATAGTTTTCAGTAAGTTAAAAAGTGAAAAGTTTTACACTCCTTTTACCAGAGAAACCCTAATTAAAAAAATATATCTTCACATATATTGACGATGAACCGCAAACATAAGGTAACCTATTTTCTAGCCAATAACACGTCCACCATTAATACAATATTAAATTCAATAACAACAAATTTAATAAAAAGAATTAAAGGCACTTTCATCCTATCAAAAAAAAAAAAGAGTGGTGGAATAAATTTCACATGGATGTTATTAAATTAGGAGGAAAAATATAAACCAAACTATGCAAATAATATAAAGAAACAAAGGCGAAAGTAAATTTATTTCTTACTATATATAATTTATCTATTCTATATAACATTAAATTTAATATAAACTTAATACATACTATGGTTCCATTATTTGTAATAATAATTTAATATTTTTTTCTCAATTTGTTTTTAGTCAATGTGGTCCTAATTTTTTATTAAATGGATGTCTCTTCTATTAGATTAGTTAGAGAATGATAATATGGAGATTTTTCCTCTTACAAAAATACAATTGTATCATTATGTTAAGTGATTATTCTCTAACAACGCTAGTATTAATATCACATCTACTCTTTCTAATAAATATTGAAATTACATTGATTAAAAAAAATTGAGAAAAAAATATTACACAATTACTACAACTGTATTAAGGAAATATATTAAGCCTTTGATTTATTAAGATAAAAGTTTGTTTTTCATTTGTGTTAATTGTGGTTACTATGGACATTTGACCATTAATTGTTCTACAAAATCTAAACCAAAAGAGGTTAATGTTGGACCACAAACATTGAATGGTCAAATTAATGGAGGATTACTAACATTAATGCAACATTAAGATAAACATCATTAAAACTAGGGAAAGAATCCAACGTTAACCTTGCATCATATTAAGCCAAAAATTAGTGAAATAATAATTATATGGAGGTTGACTTTTTTTGTGAAGAGAAAAAAAAAATGCACCTTAGCAAGAAGAATGGATAATCCATTTTAAACATGAAATGAGCAAGTAAAACATGAATAAAATAATTGAATATCAACAACATTAAATTATTATTATTTTTTTTAAAATTTCAGTATGATTGTTCATGTGTACAAGCATAAAAAAAATGTTCTTAATCAATTTGTGTCGAAAAAGTATAATTTTATTATTATTATCAAATTATATACTATGGTTTTGGTATGAATTTGGATATTTTGTTTTGTTTTTTATTGTATTTCCATAATATATTGATTATCACTAACTTTGACGTTTTAAAATATATTAAAATATAATGTATTTTTAATATTCAGCAGAAAACAACACTAACAAAACCAGTAAAATATCTTATAGTATGAGTTAATGAAGTTTGGTTTATATAAATACTTAATTATAAATTATACTTGAAAACACAGAGCTAAAGATGTTATTAGTGGACCACAATCATAGACTTTGTAAGACTACTAATTGAGAAGATACTATTAATGTAACATTAATACAATATGAGAAAATCAAAACCTAAAGAAGTTAGTAATACAATTTCTTGCAAAAATGTTAATGGAGACATCACTATTAATGTAACATTAAATACAATATAGAAAATTTGTAGGTAGAATTAAGCATTACCACATAATCCTATTATATCAAGATTGGTATAATCATTTTTGCATAGAATTTGACTTTTGTTGTAAGAAAGAACTTAACTCCACTCATGCCAATGCAAATAATATGAAAACAATAGAAATGAATTAATTTTAAATAGATATTATACAGTTTTTGTTTTGAATATAAGAAATGAGACAGTGGAACATCAATCATTATTGATTATCAATAACACTAAATTTAGACGTTATTCTAATTTTGATCGCATCATATGCTTTTCATTGAAATCTTATGTTCTGTTGGGTTATACCAAAATTCCATTCTAATTAATAGGAGGAGTCACCAAGAAAATAATAATTCAAATCTTATTCCATTCTAAACTTAAGAAATTTAAATTTTTATTCTAATAATTCAAATAGTAAACATTTGGAATAAAAAAATTATATACAGACTGTTAACATGAAAGTTCAATTGTATTAAAGAAGAACACAAATAGTATACTTGTAAAAAGTTTATCTATATTTATCCGATATGCACCCCGAACAGTGAAAGAGAAGCAGAAAAAAAAAATCAAAATTTGGATTGGAAACCAAAATTAAAAGAAATAAATTTGAGATTTTGTTGTTGTTGAGAAATCTACTTCTACTTCTTTCACTTGTTCTCGTACAAAACAGAAAATAAATTCAACCAAACATTCATATTTTTCAAATTCTTCAACCATAGTTTTTCTTGCATCTCTTTAATTTTTAAATAAAAAAATTAAAATTATTTTAGTTGATACTGAATATTAGCTAAAATATTTTTAGATATATCAAAAGTAACATTTTAAAGTTGTCGTAGTATTTCTAAACTTTATACAATGTCAAACTTGATGCAAACCCATTATGGTTGTTTTATTTTTTAGTTATTATGATTAATACTCATTTATATTTTAGAACTGATGAGAAACTTATATAAAATACGTGTCAAAACCTTCAAATCATACTACGACAACATTATACATATAGATTAATATAATAACTCATTACATACATATAGGTGTTACATAAAAAACATTATACATTAATATAATAATAATTATAATTAAATTGAAAGTTATGACAACAACATTTATTTTACAGTGAATTATATATTTCAAAGCAAAGAATCTGTAGTACCACAAGAGTAATAATCTTATTTTTAATATTGTAGCGATACAAGCTTAATATATATCCTTAATTTTAAAAATGAATATAAAAAACTTTAAACAATCAAATACTATATCCTTGAGTTTTATATTAATTATGTAATTTAAGTCTTCCTACAATTAATTTTGATTCAATAAATGGAAAACAGACATCTGAATTTACTAACAACTCATGTATAAGAATCAGGAACAGGAATTGAACTATACCCGTTGGCTTCTATAACTTTAAATGAATCATATTTTATAAATAAATTATTTAGACTAATTATAAATAATTATATCTTAAAATATTATTTCTACTATTTATATACTTTTATTAAATAATGCTAATAAAAATTTTGGGTTGACAAATATGTACTACTGATTGATTCTTCTATAACTTATCATATTCTTCCCCGAAAACATACCGAAGCATAAGCAGCACATGGTAAGTTATGTCAAATTTCAAGACAAAGCATTCAGATTTTCGTTGTGAAGATGGAAGAAAAGGCCTCTAAAACAAGTTATAATGAATCGAGTTTCATACAAACTGCATGATCAAAATTTATGGCTCAACAAAACACATATACCGTTGTTCATTCTCAGTGAAAAAATGTAAGCTTTGAAGTAGCCTTTTCCAGGAATGAATGTTGCTGAAACAGTGACTGGCCAGGAATCCAGGAACAAATTCTTGGTCTTGGACGAGGAAGAAGTCACAGGGTTTCTTCGTTTGACTGAGGTTTTAAGGCATACTCCAAATCTTGAACTTGTTCTTTGTTGAATGGAAGGTTGGCAGCATATTCCTCCTCCAAAAGATATAAAGGGGTTTGTGGAGGGTATTTGTTTAAAATGAACTCTATTTCTTCACCACTGATCTCCTCCTGATCAAGAAGTACCTGCAGTGGCACACAAAAGTAAGGCACAGAATACTAAATCATTGCAGTGGTGTTACTCGAAGTTACCTTAATGGTTTTAAGCAAAGCTGCATGGTGCCTCTTAAGGAGAGACACAGTCTTTCGGTACATGTCACCTATTAACTCTTCAGTCCTTTGTGCAACTTGATCATCCATCTTAAAGTTCAGAGGTGGTTCAATCAAGTTGTAGTCATCATAAAGAGACCCTTCAAAATCCAGCCTTGGTCCCACAAATTTAACCGACTTCTTCCAAGGTGGTGGTTCTCCATGTATCACCATTGGATTCTCCAAATTCCATCTGCAAGTAGAAAAGGAGCTTATGTAGAACAAGAAAATAAGCAGAAAGTCGAATGTATAAAAAAATAGTAATCATGCTAACATTGTCAATATTTTGCGTGCAAGCCACGATGCATCAGCAAGGTAATCAACTGAGGCTTTTGACGTGTCACGGCCATAGATGACCTCCTCAGCAGCTCTACCTCCAAGCAGAATCTGTTCGTCAACAAGGGCTCAAACTCAAACAAATAATTTGAACAAGAAAAAGGAAACTAATATACTCAAGAGTACATTTACATGCCTGAAGGCGATGAAGCAATTGAGGACGACGTTCGAACATATATGATTCATCATCAAGTCGATGAAATACCAATTGAGATAATGTCTGTCAGAAGAAAGTGGTCTTTGTAAGATAAAATTATAGAAACACCCTTTAAATATAGCAACCTTTTAAGTAAACCTACCAATCAAACAGGAATTGTATATAGAGTATGGCATAGCCTTATACAAATGAAAATAAAGTAGCACGTACATCAGATAGGCTCCATACAGATATTTCTTCTACTTTTATTTCTATCTAGAGCTACATTTTCTACCAACACCTTGATCTCACATCTTTTAAACACAAATTAACTCTATACAGTTATTTGTTCTTTAAACTTCACATGCTTGAGTTTTAATACTTTTTTACCAGGTTACCCGTGTTGCAGATTGTATCAGATATGGTACTGGTAATACCTCAAACTAGAGAACGGGAAAAGATTGAGAGAATACTTGTAGAAGATAGTAGAGGATAATATAGTGAAGGAAGCTGAACAAGGACCTGACCACGAGGTACTATTGAGATGCGATCACAGCATTCAACTATTGCATGCTCATATCGACGGAGCAGATGAGAAGTTAATGCAACTCCCACTTCAGTAGTAGCTCTACGACACTGTCCCTGATAACCTAAGTCTATTCCAACACGTTTAGGTCCTACTGTAAGTCTGTCAACTGCATCATCCAGATCTGACTGAAGAATTGAGTTGTGCCGTTTCCTCACAGCCACAAGGGCGGCCTCTTGGACCAATTGAGCCAATCTTGCTCCAGACCATCCTGAAATTAAGACGTGTGTTCGGATATCAGAGTGCAAAATTCATTCAGTAAGACAGGAGTTCATACCAGGCAGGTTCTGAGCATAGCTCGATAAATCAACAGACTCTGACATTTTTACTTTGCTAGCATGGATTTTCAAGATATCATGCCTTCCTTTCGCACCAGGAGGGCGAATCCTGATCTACAGAAGAAAAATTAAAAACATTAACAGCATACCATTGAAACTAGAAAGAACTACTAATAAATGTGGTGGACAGGAAAGCCATTGTTTGCAACAGAAGATTGTGTTTTAATCAAAGCATTTAATAGCAAAACCAAAAGAGTTTAGGGTGTGCTTAATTTTGTTTTTTATTCTACATTTTAAAAATTGTCTTAAAACAATTTTCAAAAACTAGCTATTACACAGTTTAAGTGGTGAAAGATATAAGTTCCAAGGAAGAATATGAGCAATGGAAATGACAGTAAAATATCAAAATAACTCGAATGTTCTATTTTTTAATTTAAAGATTGAAAAACAGACTTTTATTTAAACAATCTTTAAAAAACTGCCCTTGTTATACAAGTTTCTTGTTTTTTAACTTCTAAAAACACCAAACAGTTTGAAATCAGGAAATAAGCAAACCTTTATACTTATTCTTTCTTAATTTGCCCATCACAAAAACAAAATACTTTACACTGAACCCAAACAAAAGTTAGAAAAAAATTTACTAACTCAGGTTAAGAAGGAACCTTGCGATCAAAGCGACCTGGACGAAGAAGTGCTGGATCTAACAAATCCTTGCGATTTGTGGCAGCTAGAAATATGACACCCTTTCCAGTATCAAAACCATCAAGCTCTATCAACAATTGGTTCAATGTAGTTTCCCTTTCCTGCGTGGCTGCATTATACAGGTGATCTGTGGACTCCTTGAAGATACCTTGTCGCCTAATCAATCAAGCAGGGATTTCACAATCAGGTAGGGTGCATGCTTAGGGGACTCCAGATGTCAGCTGACAGATGGAACCAAGCAACATCGCCAGCATCTCAATTGTTTCTATAGTAAGATCTATTTGTGTAAATATTAAAAAAGAAAAAAACTGATTTTTTTTTTTTTTAAATATATAATCCTTAGTTTCTAAGAGAACCACTGAAAAGGAATTTTTGAAGTATTTATATTTTTTTCTCAAAAAACGTAAATAATCATCATAATTTTTTTAAACGTCTTTTTTCAATTAGAATGTGCTTATTTAACACTTAAAAAAGCTAAAATTAAGACCACATAAAGAAATGTCATTATTCAAGAACCAATCACCATTCATGAACTAAATAGAACTTCCAAGAAGTTCCCATCAATAATTATGGTATGTGCCAAAAATATTATGGTAATGCCTGGCAGTATGGACTTAAAAATATTACAACAGAAGAAACCGAATGCTGCTTTCCCCTATGCATTCTCATTTGTAAGAATAGCGTATGTGAAAATCAATACCTAGATTAGACCAACCAATGGATCAACAATGCACACAATATGGTACCACTAATAATAACTACTTAATATGCACTTGTACAGACTTATCAGGAAGCTCATTAGTCACAATTGACTGTGAATTCAATATATAATACATTCCAATACGATTCTAGGCCAGCTAAATTACTAAATCAACATTTTCCTTTGGCTTAAGTTGTATAAATGGACAACGTAAATCCATTCTCTCTAACAAATAAGTGAACATACCATGGACATACAAACAATCCACAACTTCATACAATTTGTCAAGTTATAAACTCAACATAAATGCACATAGCCTTACTTGGTTGCCAATGCATCAATTTCATCTATGAATACAACTGACGGTTTGTTCACCTGAAAAGAGAAACAAACATTTAAGCATCCACCAATCACTAGCTCTCCAATAGAAACATGATATTTCTACAATCTATATCTGTATTTTAGATATTTCTACAATCTATATCTGTATTTTAAAAAATTAACTGAGAAACAGCTCTATACTCAATCATATCTCATATTGAGCGATATATTGGTTCTTCATGACACAAGGCATCCACACATTGTTTGCAACAAGCAAAGCAGAAATAATGAATTTACCAAATAAAACATAAGAAGTATACTTAATGGATATTCTTCTTAACATTATTTCTACTTTAGAGAGCAAGGAACTGAAACACATGAAAGTTTACGAACTTTTAGTGAACAAATGAACAAATTATAAAGGAGATAATAATTGAAAATTGTCATAAGAATCCGTAGTCCTTGAAAACTTCAACAGAATTGATTGAACAAAGCAAAACACATGAAGATATACTGTTTCATCAAATGATCAATACCCTTAACCAGTCACCTCATGATTGACATGTACATTAAGTTCACATTAAATCATGAGGAGGAACATGAAAGAAGGACTCAAGAACCTGAGTAAATTAGCAGCAAATACGTGATTTTAAAATGAAATATCAGGAATAAAAGAAGTAGGATTACCTTGGCTCTTTTAAATAAATCCCTAACACGTGCAGAACCAACACCAACTAAAACTTCCACAAATTCTGATCCAGCCATTTGGTAAAATGGAACACCAGCTTCACCAGCTATAGCCTTGGCTACCAAGGTCTGCAAAAGCATGACAAAACTTAAGCATCTGCCAGACGAGACAGAATCTTACATCAAACATTACTGGAGAACAAGAATCTGACCTTTCCACATCCAGGAGGACCCTCAAGAAGAACACCATGAGGAGGTTTGATCCCCATTTTATCAAACAACTCAGGGTTCTTTAGGTATCTCACCAACTAAACAAAATCATAAATAACTTTCATAAGTTTTCATTCAATATAATAGACTACAAAGACAATTAAAATAAGACATAAGAATATAATGCAGAAAATAAAAATAAAAATAAATTAGAAGAGACATGCATAGTAATAGTTAAGCAAATAACTATTGAGAAGGATAAAGTTATATTATTCAAAATAGTTAAAGGAAAAATTGTCTAATAATTAATGTGAATGACAGGCATAATTTCTCTCTCGTCTTCTTAATGCAGTTGCGTATGCATTAATGCATTATGGGCTGTTTTGCAGTTGGGCACAGCAGCATAAACTAGTTGAAACTCTTAATATTTGTGGAGCCATCCAGAATGTTAAAGTGATAAATTTTATTCGTCTAGAAGAGTTAAATGAGCTAAAGGGAAAATTTTGGAATATGTTAGTCTAAATTGAATTATGTTTTAAAAAGTTTAACAAAAACATGCAGCAAATTGCAAGCAAAAAAGTTTAAGGGGTGAAAAAAGTTTTACTTCATGCTCAAGGAAAAATACTTAAACTACTAATATTTGTAGAAGTGACAAAAGATGTCTATGAAAAAGACCATGGAGAAAAATGTATCAAATTTTCCACAAAAATTTAATTCATATACTTATTTTTGTTTTTAACTCTTCCTTTATTGTTGTCTCACAGCAAATGGCTTCAGTTTGTGAACCAGAAAACAATAAACTTATTTTCACTCCCATAAATACAATCAAACATGTGAAAAAAAAGATAACCTCTTGAAGTTCCTCAACTGCCTCATCAATTCCTGCCACATCACCAAACATGACTCCCGTTGAACCCTGAAGCAACGGTTTTCCAAAGCCAGAAATATGAATAAGAGAATCCATAAAGAAAATTAGGACTAAAAAACTTAAAATAACATCAATTTTCTTAAGAATAGAAACTAAAATAAATGTAGGTTTTAACACACATCAACACGGGCTTCAGCTTTAGATCGTGAGAAGTCTATTCCCTGCCAAAGATCCTGTTTATCAAAGAAACATCCATTAGACCATACTAATGAAATTAATCCACAGAACAAGATTGGTTCAATGATTCATGCATAATTAGTGGATCACTCAGTCACCTACCCACTTTCTGAAGTTTTTAGGCCTTCTTGAAAGAGTGAAACGAACAAGAAGGACCATAGTCAAAACTACAATCATAATTGGTTTCAATGCCTCAAGGCTGGCAGATATTCCACCAAAAGTGTAAAACTCAAATATCTTAGAGAAAATTCCACCATCACTGAAAAAATCAACAAAATTATCCCAAATCTTCTCCAAAATTGCTAGTGCAAGACCAAGAAAGAGCTTGAGGAACGGTTTGGCTATAGGCCACACAACATAGACAGCCACCACAAATACAAAACTTGTGGCAGCAAACAATGCTGCTGCAAGGAAGCCTCCAACTAGAGTAGCTGCTAAAGCCATGAAGATTGACACCACCGCAAGCTCAACCATCACTCTGCTAGATATGGAGGATGCAACTGGATGAGGGTACTCTGGCGTTTTACCCACCCAAGACTGCGGCAAAATAAATTAAGAGTTAAAAGAACAATGACACTATGATCACCATAAAAAGTATCTATCCCATTCATGCAACTTGCCAAATCTGAGTCTGACTACAAACTAGATAAGAAAGCATACATAACTAAGAAAAAAGACAACGAAATGTAAAACAAACTGAGGTAATTGGCCATCCTCTCTTAGCACTAACACTAACACTAATAATATAAGCAAAAGGTTAAACTATACATCAGCGCCCTGTAGTTGTTCTTATTTCATGTTCTAGTCTCTATATGAGAAAATTATAAGCATTAGTTCCTACACAGCTTTTTCTGTAGTGGTATATGACCACAAATTCTTTTGTAGCAGTTTATCGCCAGAAAGTCTTCTTCAATGTTAACATGGGTCAAAAAATAACTTTTATGCAAGTGAAGGAACTAAAACTTAAATAGTTTTCTCTTATCAGCAGTAAAACTTACAATAGAGACTAGGGCTCTATGAATAGTTTAATCTCAAGAGAATCATTCATATGTGAACAAGAAAAGGATTAACAACCATAGCATGCCTTCTCTCTATTTCGTATCGCGGTCCATTGTAGTCAGCCAAAACCGCTCGAGCTTCTCCTTTATCCAGCCTAAGAACCCTGCAAAACCACACTTAATCAAATTCTGGCACAACACTGCAGTGCTCAGTTTAAACAAGCTGCATAACTAACAATATAATTCCATTATTTTCTACCATTTGGTTGTGTGCAAGCTTTTATCACCAGGAATTTCCTTCAAATCCACCACAAAATCCCTATTACCTCCTCTTCCTCCTTTTGAAGTTATTAGCCTGACTTTGTCGTTACTCCAAGCCTTCCTGAATTCCTCAATGCTCATTCCGGGCAACTCGTTTACATTCCTGTTAAACTCTTCTTCCTCTGATAACTCCGACCCAAAAATTTGCTCGGGAACATAAAGTTTCCCTCTATACTCCTTCAGTAAGTCTTTCAAATATACAGAGTTTCTCTCTCCCGAAACCTCACTCTCACTCTTGCTCTGAGGCTTTGTCGGGTTCAACCTCTTCAGCACATCGAGAATACCAAAAATGGATACTTTCCCCAAACTCTCCTTTTCTTTCAAAGTATATAACTTGTCGCCAATCAGGTACTTGGGTTGCACTTGGCTCGGGTTTTCCTTCAGAACCCGGCTCACGAAATCATCTGAACCGGGTTCGCCACTCGCGGAGGAGGAATTGCAGAGCACTGTAGGTGACCTACGTAGAAGAAGGTGGGTCGGAAGGCGCCTCGGAGTTTGCTTCGGTGGCCCATTGCGGTGGTGGTAGTGGGACTTGGTTATGTGAAAGTGGGGCGAGGAGAGAATGTTCATCGTTAAGATGAATTCATAAATGGACAGAGGAATGCATGAAAATGGTTTATTGAATTAGGGTTTGGTGCAACTTGAGAACTGCAAGTGAAAGGAGATGAGCTTGAAACGAGAGTGGAATCTACAACTCGTTCTGTTTTGTTTTGAATTTTTCACCCAATCGGATAAAGCTTTTAATCACTCTACTCTTGTATTCAGATAGAAGAGGAAGAGAAGCTTAAGCTAAAAGGTAAGATACAAAAAAAAAAAAAAAAAAAAAAAAAGAAAGAGAGAGAGAGAGAGATAATCTAGTTAAAAGTAAATGAGTGAAAAAATATATTTCACTTGGTATTAAAAATTTTATCTAACTAATTATTTATTATTATAATAGAAAAAAAAATACTCGTAATTGATTATGATATTTCATAATTAATTACGGGAGGTTTTTTCTTTTCATCTTAGCAATGTAATGGAATGAATGTAAATACATGTATTTATTGTTTCTTTTTGTTGAGAAAGGTAGATACATACATCTCTTTTCCTTCCAGGCACCAACACTTTCATCATTTCTCAACCTTCTTTTGCTTATAAAATGTTGACATGTTTCACCAATCTTCTGTTCACTTGAAGAAGAGTGATAGAGAGAGTGAATAGAAGGGTTTGAGTTGATTTAAAAGTGAAATTTGTGTTGTATTTTTTAAGGAATTTAGAAGTTATGGTGAGTAAATTTAGAAGTAATTTTTGTAAAAGTTTGGGAAAGATTTGATTGATGTGATAGATTAAAAAATATGTTTTAGTAAAAATAATAATCAAATTACCATTTAGCTCTTAAAGTGAATAGAAGGGTTTGAGTTGATTTAAGAGTGAAATTTGTGTTGTATTTTTTAAGGGATTTAGAAGTTATGGTGAGTAAATTTAGAAGTAATTTTTGTAAAAGTTTGGGAAAGATTTGATTAATGTGATAGATTAAAAAATATGTTTTAGTAAAAATAATAATCAAATTACCATTTAGCTCTTAATTAAATCAGTGTTGTAAATGAATTTCTTAATTTTTTTAAACACAACAAATGAAACTAAAAAAAACTAATAAAAGGAAAATAAATAAATAAATAAATATATATATATATATTATTTTTTTCTTTTTTCAATACTAATGTGTAATGAACTGCTTATTGATCTTCAAATGCATTTTTTTTTCATTTATAATTTCCAAAAACATCAAACAATATTGTAGAATTGATTTTGTTTTAGTTGCAATAATGTTATAAATCCAATTAAATGGAACTAAAAAGTTTGACGTCATGAAATATAAATAAAGTTCTTAAAATAAATACAACCAAAGAGTGTTCCCATACATGTAATGGAGTAGAACATTCTTAATCCTTTAATTTATGGAGAATTAAGTTCACATTGAAATTAACTTTTGCCATCTGTCTGTTGACATCAAGAGTCAAACTGGATAAATTTTCTTCTATTCGGTGAACGCGTCCTTGCAAATCTTCTATTCCTTGCATTCTATTTTACAAGTCTTGCACACCATCCCACACTCGATTAAGCATATGAGACTGTAACTGGAAGGGAGGTTCTTCATGATTACCAATAGAATGGTCAGGCTGCATACCGTCCTCGCCATGCAACGGATTTTGTGGTTGACCTTGCACTTCATCATCATTGACGGCACGATCATGCTGCCATACACCGTCGACATTAATGATATTCAACCTTTTCAAAGAACTCGTGGAAAAATGATGTCTCTTCCCAATAGTTGTTCTTGCATCTGCAGAAACATCCATTCCACAATATTGCATAATCTGGGTTATCAATATACCATATGGAAGAGGAGTGTCACTGGCCTTGCACTTAAGCATGTGTTGCATTATATGTAGGGATGGCAACGGGGCGGGGCGGGGACGGGTTTCGCTATCCCATACCCATCCCCGCATAAAAAATTCATCCCCATCCCCATACCCAAACCCAACGGGTATCACACTTTTTTCCCATCCCCATCCCCACCGGGTAACGGGTATAATCTCGTACCCATACCCGTACCCGTGTTCTAACTACTTCAATATTAATTTTTATAAAAGAAAAAAAATTACGGTAAAGAAAACATA
>Ga0209589_1000623_pt1 | contig 51325 bp, 30 predicted proteins | sample CowpeawhiteBW_FD_187525 | JGI IMG/M metagenome (GOLD analysis project Ga0209589, IMG submission 187525) | Root nodule microbial communities of legume samples collected from California USA - Cow pea white BW (SPAdes) (version 2) | ecosystem: Host-associated > Plants > Roots > Nodule | place: USA...
TATATATATATATATATATATATATATATTTGTAATGTCACGTAAGTAATGTAATTATTATTGTTAGGAATTTTGATTTAAGATAAAGTGAATTTAAAGTTTATAAATAAAAATAATTTTATCTTAAAAACTGATTGTATAAAGATAAGTTAAATTCACTTCTTAATCATTCTTAGGTCGTTAATTTATAAGGTTATTATAAAAAAATAAATAAAAAAACTAATGATTGAATAATATTCGAGTAATTTATTTTAAAAATACATATCTGTATTATCATAGATGAAAATAACACGGCATGTGCCTTCAATAGATATATCATATTCAAAGTTTAATTACAAAATAAAAGTAACATAGCGTAAAAAAAAGAAATACGGGTTTTCTAAAATATAAAGTCCAAGTATATATCTCTATTTTAAAATAAAGACTAAAATGGTAAATTAAACAAAATAAAATACCTATTATTGTTCTCTCTTTACATTTTCATATTTTAAATTTATTCCCCTTCATTTTCTCTCCACGAAATTTTAAAATTTCCTTCATCAATTGATTGGGACAGTTATCATGCGTCAACTTCATAGAACAATACTTAAGCAACTCTTAAAATCTTATTTGTCTCAAACATAAGTTTTTTGAAAAGACTTTATTAGACATATCTTACAATTTGTCGAAATATCTTACGATGTTCTTTTATATATAAGCATTTCCCAAAACCAACAAAAATTATTTATAAAAATCCATTACATATCAAACACTTTCTAAAAAATATCAGTATTTTGCAAACATTCAAATCTTTAGCACAACTCAAGCCATACAGGGTATTATCCCAAATTCTATATTAAAAAATAATAATAACTAACTGCATGATATCAAGGTCTGAATAATGTATTTACTATAACTTTATATTATACATACATTAAAATTAACCTACACTTAATCGTTAAAAAAAATTAAGTATTCTGATAAAAAGAGAAAAAAACTTCTTCTACTAGCTTGAAGCTTCACCTACCACTTATTGCACATAGTTGATGTTTGTTACAATCAATTGATAAACATATTTATAGTATTTAGATACGTATGTTAAATTCGGTAATTCATATTGGTTTTTAAATATATAGGATAAAATGCATTGTTTCGATTAGAACTGTAAAAAAAAAAAGTTTTTAATTTCACAAGAATAACTAGATTGATTAAAATTATAAAACTTTTTAACCTTCACTTGTAAATTTCTTTTAAAGCTATCCATTTTTTAAAAGTTTGTTCAGGATGTAACTTGAATAAGACCAAAATACCATTGCCAAAATTCTTGTTATAGTTGATTAAGAGTTTCATTATAATCTTAATATTTTGCTAGAATTGTTTCAATAGTTGATTTTTTTTATATCAACGGTGATGCCATTTTTTTATCTTGTTACGCACATTATTTTTTTAAAATTATTTTTAGTTAATGCCAGTTAGAATTTTCTTTAAACAATATTAATTGAAGTATATTTTTTTTTATAACATGAGTCAATATTACTTTCCAATCAACATTAGTTAGAATTATTCTTTTATTCGATGTTTATTGTGGTATTGTTCTGGTATCATTTTTTCTTCTAATAATAATTGACATCATTGTTATTTTCTGTTATCAATGCTAATTAGGATTATTTTTATTGATAATAGTTGAGGAAAATTTTCAGTAGAAATTGATAAAAAAAATTAGTAAAAACAACATTAACAAATAATTTCATAGAAATAATTCTAATCAATATAAAAAAATGGCCAATTAAGAAAAAATAATTTTAATACTATTTAATATAATTTTAACAAATAATAATAATAATAATAACTAAGATCAATATAAAAGATCGTTACTATTTTCTTTAATCATTAATAATTGTTTTATATTTTTTATTAAATTTTTGTGATAATAAAAAATGTCTTATACAAAACATTATCATTTAAAAAATTTAATTTGTTCTATTTAAATAAAACATTTAAAAAAATAAAGTAATTTATATTGTTTGAGGTTTAGCATTATAATGCAAAATTATGTAATGATTTTTTTTATTATATGATTAGATCGGAAACATTAAGAGAGAAGGTCAACACACAATTGCCTTATATAGTAGTATCTGGTAGATGGAAATTGCATGAACCATTCCTTAGATATTTTAATAGCTAATCAAACAAATTCATACCAATCACAATCAATAATTTCATTTCATGACTTCTGTGTGGATGTCATTTCTTTAATTATCTGCTCAATAATTTATCACAATACCACAAATTTCAACACTACTTACTAGTAAAGATAATAATAATAATAATAAATAAATAAATAAATGATGATTTTGTGGTTTTATAAGACATTTTTATATGTTTTTTTTTTCAAACAATAAAAGGTACCTCCAAAGGTAAAACCCATTTTCTACTATAATTAAGTGCATCTTCAAAAGTTCGTGGTTCGGAAACAAAAAGAGAGCAATGAATAATGAATGAGACTACTCTCAACAACAAAGATTTAGAAACGAATATAATTAATTTTTATATCGATGGTTGAGAAAATTAATAATGTATATAAAATTTGTAATGATATAAGTAATATATTAATTAAAAATTGCAATGCTTATAATGAATATAACCATCGTTTAAAATGATGAAAGAACGAATAATGTTCTAATTTAAATGTATATAAGTTTAAATTTTTTATATGAAGCTAAAATTAAAAAAAGAAAAGTGATTATTCTTTTTTTAGTTCATTCTAATGCCTAAATTATAGTAAAATAGTTTTGTTTGCTTAAATTAATATCAAATCAGAGTGGCGCAGCGGAAGCGTGGTGGGCCCATAACCCACAGGTCCCAGGATCGAAACCTGGCTCTGATAACAAGAGAAGGCTTTCCGCTTAAAATTTTTTAATTTATAATTTTCGTATCCAGATACAGTATGGGCTGATTTTAGACTCTAACACTATTTGGGTCAAATTTGGGCCCTCATGAAATCTATGTCAGGACATCAGGAACACTTTAGGCCCAAAAAAAATTCTTTCCAGTACCATCCAATTTGTTTCAGAATTAGCGAAGTGTTGTTTAGTTACTTAATCTGTTTTTGTAATTCGTAATTTACATTATTATCCAGTAGAGTTAAACATCGAGAATATAATCTAGAACGTACCTAAAAAATGATATCAAATAAAATCACGTTGTAACAAGTATAAACAAGAGAGGACCCGTAATATAAAGTAACATAACGTGTGCAAAAAATAAATACAGTTCTAAAATATAAAGTCCAAATATATCTATTTTAAAATAAATACTAAAATTATAAATAAAATAAAAGGACATTTGTAAACATAATATTTTCATAAAAGTTCAATAAATCATCAATTTATAAAATCAAAAAATTGTCATGAGGTGAAAATTTGTTAAAATAAATAAATAAACAAACACAAAGTGTGGGAGAACCACACTAAATCCATGATAAAAATTATACTCTAGGAAATATATGCAAACTATATCTATTATGACAAAAAATATAAATCAAAGGTAAGTATTACCATTTTTTTTTTTACATTTTTATAAGTTAAGAAGACGAAATGAGTTGATGTTTCACATTAGATAAAAGTGAATAAGATGAACATTACATGAATAAAAGAATCCACAAATTATTTGTTTAAAATTTTGGATTGAAATTTGTATTCTGATATCTTATATGGTCTTGTTCATGTCTTATTGATAACGAATATCTGACGTATCCCTTAAAAAAAATCTCATGTGCTATCAATCCATCCTTGTGACAGTTTGAACCAATATGGTATAAAGCAAGTAAAATATCTGAAGTTAAAAGATTGGTTAGTACTATTAATGTATTCGTATTTGAGACGAATGTGTTTTAATTTGAGAAATTTTCACTTGAGGTAAACATTATTAAAAATGCAAGATGAGTTGAAAATCTCATATTTGATCAAAATGGAAATGGGTTAAAAATGATATCTCGTTCTTTTATATGAGCTTACTAATGTCTCATTGGTAGTGAATTTATTTGACGTCTCTCCTCGACAAACCTTTACCAAATATTAAAGTCAATGGTTATTTTGATGGCAACTTGACTAAATGTGATATAAAAAGGTGAAAAACTCCGATACTTAAGAATTTGTTACTGTTAATCGAAATATTCATCTTTAAAAGGAAAACTTTTTAATATAGAAAAATTTACACTTGAAAGAAGTTTTTTAAAAGTTAAGACAAGATAAAAATTCCAAATTAAATAAAAACAAGTAAGTTGAACGATATATTAACAGAATAACTCATTATAATATCAAGAAAACCTTACCTCATATTTTAAAATTTATTGTCATCCATTTTTTCCTCACGTAATTTTAATACTTCCTTTATTCAATTGAGCAAGAGAATTATCATGCATCAACTATAGAGAACAATTCTTAAGGAACTCTTAAAAATATTTATTTGTGTCAAACATAATTTTTTAGAAGATTTGATTAAATATACCTCACAACTTGTCTAAATATATTTTGGAAACACAACATTTTGTCGGTGGAACGATTTTGTGAGTGTGATAACGACGCATACCAAAACCAACAAAATTATTTATAATAATCCATTAAATATCAAATACTTTATAAAATATAGCAGTATTTTGTAAACATCAAAATCCTTAACTTTGATACCATACACACATTGAATTTTGCCTACACTAAATCGTTATAAAAAAACTTAATTATTTTCATAAAAAGAGAAATAAAAAACTTCTCTTTCAAGCTTGAAACTTCACCTATTAATTCATATAATCTCCGTCATACAGACTGTACGTAATTGATGTTGATTAGAATCAATTGAGGAACATCTTCATAGTATTAGATGCGTAATTTAAATATAGTATCAAACACATTTTTTTAGATTATTTTTAGTTAATGTTAGTTGTAGTATTTTTTAAGCACTATTAATTAAATTTTTTAAGACAACATGGGTGAAGATTATTTTTCAATCAACAATACATAGAATTATTCTTTCATTTGAAGTTTATTGTGATTTTTTTCCTATATCAATAATTTGCTATATATTTTTCTTCTAATGTTAACTAGAATATTTTAAATAAACTGTTAATAGTAGTTTTGTCAATCAATGCCAGTTGAGGAAAAATATCAACTCGATTTGATAAAAAAAATTGATAAAACAACCTTAACCAACGACTTCATGCAAACCAAAATAATTGCAATGAACAAAAAATGGACGAACTGAGAAAAAACTTTTTTAATATTAGTTAAAAAAACATTAACAAATTTTGTCTCAAAAAGTAAATTAAAATAAAATACAAAAAAATGATCAACATTAATATTTTATAATTATTAACTAATATTTTATATTTGAATATATTTTTTTAATATCTTATACACACACAAAAACTAAAATTCAATTAATTAAAATTACTTTATTTACATAAAATATGGAAAATAAAATAATTTGAAACATGATTGATTCAAATTTAATATATTTTAATATATTTAAACATGATTGATTCAAATGAAGGAGTGTTGTGTTTGGGATTTAGCATTATAGTGCAAAATCATGAGATGATATTTTTTTAGGTGAATGGCTAATGAAATAAATATTAAATGATTAAATCAGAAGCATTAGAAGAGAAAGTCAATGGTCTTATAGTAACCACCAAATGCTAAATTCATCAACCATTGGTTAAATATTTTAATAGCTGGAATCAAACAAATTGACAACAACCAACATCAATAATACCATTTTATTACTTCTATGTCCATCTCCTTTATTTAATTATATGTTCAATAATTTATCCCAACACCAAAAATTTAAACACTATTTATGAGAAATTAAAGAAAAAAAAAGATGGTGATTTTTTGATTTTATGAGACACTTTCATATGTTTTTCTTTTCAGACAACACATGACATCTTCAAAGGTATAACTCATTTCCTATTAAACACACATTTAATAGGAAAAGAAATGAATGTTTTGGAAAACTTATGTATATATTTAGATTTTAAATCAATGGTTGATAATATTAATGGCATATTTACATTTTTAACAATATAAAAAGTAGTATATTAATTAAAAATATTGATGCTTATAATGGATGTAACCATTGTTTAAAATGATTAAAGAATGAATAATATTTTAATTTGAAAGTTTCATATATAAATCTAAAAAGATTTAAAAAAATGTGGTAAATATTTTTTAATTTTAATTTATTAATAACTAAATTTATCATTGTACAAAAAATTTGAGACTAAAATATAAATAATAAAATCTATTTTACATGAAATAATAACTAAGATATATAAATATATATTATTAATTGTATGAAATTATCAACAAATCAGAGTGGCGCAGCGGAAGCGTGGTGGGCCCATAACCCACAGGTCCCAGGATCGAAACCTGGCTCTGATAAAAAGAGAAGGCTTTCCGCTAAATATTTTTTATTTTCTAATTTTCTTATCCAGATACAGTATGGGCTGATTTTAGACTCTGACACTATTTGGGTCAAATGTGGGCCTTCGTGTAATTATGTTAGGACATGGGAAACACCTTAGGCCCAAAAAATTCTTTACAGTACCCTCTTAAACATACGGTCAGGCTTATCATAATTTCTCAACAGAAAGTATTTATGTATATATATTTATTTATAATACACATTATTATTATTATAATAATAATAATAATAGTAAACAAGAATATACTGTTAATCAACTTGATAACATCATGATTGTAGCATATAAAGTGGTAGACTTAATAATATAATCAGAAATGCCAATGGTTGGATTAAATATTTTACTGTTAATTAATATATCTGAATTAAATCCAAACAATTTTACAAGAAATATTTAATAAGGTTTAAACATTTTATTACTTTATCCAAAATGAACAGAGCAAAACATGTACGGTAAATTGAACTTTGGATTCAAAGTCAAAAGATGTTTCGATACGGTGCAATAAACCCCAATATTTGCTCGTGAAAACACAACTTTACCGAACCCTTTTTCCTGCAAAACTGATAGATAGGGTTTTTGAGATTTCATACACGTGAATTCCCGTCTTGTTTATTTAATCAGACGTTAACAACCTTGCATTAAAATATTTAAATGGTGCAACCAATTTTGTCATTGGGTACCCAAATGGCATTAGCGAAGTTCCTTTCTCGAGTGTTGTTTAGTGACTTAATCTGTTTTTGTAATTCGTAATCTGCATTATCCAACAAAACTAAACGTCAGAAATACATTATAGAACGCACCTAAAACGATAACAAATAACATCACGTTGCAGCATACACAAACAAGAGAGGACCCATAATATAATTAGACAATTGTCCTACTCCTATAATTGAAGGTTCAAGAATTATTTTTGCAGAAGTGGCTCTGCCCCACCAAGAAAAAAGACAACATAAGAAACTGTTGTTTTCTAATTTAAACACTCATATCAGAAAAAAATTGAAAAATAAAAACAAGCTGCCGACACTTATTCCCGACCCTGCTGAATTTGTGCAGCCAGTGAGGTTTGGTTCCGAGCCTTTCAACTCTATTATCCATTGCTCTTATTTATCCTTCAAGCTTAAGTTCTTATTCTGCACTTCACAGTGAAAGAAACACAATTGAATTGAGTTGAATGTGTGTTTGTTCATCATTTATCTATATTGAGTGTTGCATCTTTTGAGTTTCTCACTAGTTGTTCTTCTTTTTTCTGCTAGATATATATATATATATACGTACAAATTCAGTTTGGTACTGACTTCACTCTATATCTTATAATAAACACTTATATCAGGTGTTTTTCTGTATTGTATAGTGATTCAGATTTTGATGATGTTGTCTGCAAAATCTGAATCCGATATCACAAGTTTAGCTCCTTCTTCACCTTCAAGGTCTCCAAAGCGTCCTGTGTACTATGTGCAGAGTCCTTCAAGGGATTCTCACGATGGAGACAAGTCATCTTCAATGCAGGCTACGCCAATATCTAACAGTCCAATGGAGTCTCCTTCACACCCTTCGTTTGGACGCCACTCTAGGAACTCTTCTGCAAGCCGTTTTTCTGGGATTTTCAGGTCATCTTCTGGAAGGAAAGGTAGTAGGAAGAGAAACGATAAGGGGTGGCCTGAGTGTGATGTGATTCTGGAAGAAGGTTCTTATCATGAGTTTGATGACAAGGGTTTCACAAGAAGATTACAAGCATTGATTGCTGTGTTTACCTTTGTGGTTGTTTTCACTGTGTTTTGCTTGATCATTTGGGGTGCTAGCAGACCTTACAAAGCAGAAGTTAATGTCAAGGTAAGAAAATTTATCAATTTGTGCTTGTGCTATGACTTTGGTTAGTTCTTGATTCCTCCAGCCATATGCATAGTTTGTTGTCTGAACCTGTCAATGGTTTACTTTCTATGTTAATCTATAAACTCTGTTTTATTTCAAATTATAACATGGATACCATGAATAAACCACTTAGAAACTTGTGTAGCAGTATACTAAGATTTTTGTTTCAATGTGCATAATTTACTCATTCAATTCCTAGATTATGATCGTGTAATACTCCACTTTTAAGCTGTTATTACTAGCACTGGTATGAGTCATGGGATTCTCATTACATGTCACTTGAAGTAGTTGGTAGTCACAGGGTATCTTGTTGATATTTTTGGTTGTTGCAGAGTTTGACGGTGCACAATATGTACGTTGGAGAGGGTTCAGACTTCACGGGTGTCATCACAAAAATGATGACACTTAATGTGACTTTGCGCATGAGCATCAATAACCCTGCTACATTTTTTGGAATTCATGTACACTCCACACCCATCAATCTTGTCTTCTCAGACATCACAGTTGCCTCAGGCCAGGTAAAAATTATCTCATCACTACAAAATTTAAGAACAAAAAGTAACTCAAATTCAAATTATACAAGAATTTAACACAGTTCGACATACTCTGTCTACGTCCACGATTATTAGGAAGTATTTTTATTTGTGGTTAAAAATGAGAAAATAGAGTACTGTATAAAAATAAAATAAAAATAAAGACCCATAAATCCATTGTCTTAAGGTTTTGGGTTGATAGTGATGTCAATGTTTTGTGTAGCTGGACTCATGTCTCATTGGTGTTGTATCTTCTTATTCAACCCTTCTGTAAACCTAACACGATCTACATTGGTATATCTAACTTGTTGCAGCTGAAGAAATACTATCAGCCAAGAAAAAGTCACCGCATTGTATCAGTGAACGTAGAGGGTACAAAGGTTCCTCTGTATGGTGCTGGATCCACCATAACTGCCTCTCAAACTGGTGTTGAGGTTCCACTCACATTGAACTTTGAAATCCGGTCACGTGGAAATGTGGTGGGTAAACTGGTGAAGACAAAGCATCATAAGCAAATCACTTGTCCCTTGATCATCAACTCTTCCGGATCAAAACCTATCAAATTCAAAAGGAATTCATGCACCTATGAATGATGAATGATGAATGATGAATGTTCATTTTCAGAGACTTATAATCTGTTTTGAAACTGTACCTTAAAATTGCATAATCTATGGTCTGATCCTGGTGGCTTCAGATTAGAAGGTTGGTTTGGTTTGCAAGAGATGTAATATATGCACTCGGAAAAATACTTTACATACAACCACTCCCTTGAATCCATTCTGTAGTTTACTGTCATGAACCTTGTGCCAATAAATGCATGTAAATTTGAGTATGCGTATGAAAAAAATGAACAGAAAATTCGCCAGTTCATTACAGAGAAATTGATAAATCATCTTTAGAGAAAGCCCAAGTGAAATTGCGAAATTGTAGATTGATGAACAATCATTTGAGTCAGTTTATGCAGAACGTTTGAGCAAAGTATCATGATGTAGCTTAATGTTTAGGCATTGATATGGTTCGGATCATTTTGAAGAGAGTTAATTGTGTTAACATTGGAAAAAATTGAGCACAAGAATGATCTTAATTAACTAATAAGACAGCAATAGCAAAAAGGTTCTTCAGGTTATCTTTGTGGGATGCATACAAAAGAGCTTTCAATTTTATTTGGCTGTAAACGTGAATTGTCAAATTGCTCAATAATGATATTTCCACCACCATTGCATAGCTTGGATGGGTGGAAAATGGAAAGAAGATACTGAAAACAAACAGAGGTGTCTACCAAAAGCGGGTCGGATCCAGTTGGATTGGATACAACAACTTGTTCTAGAACGGGCTAGTCCGTCACTCTTTTTCTTATTTTTTTTTTATTTTTAAATTTTTTTTATACATAAATTTGTTTATATAATATATTATATATATATATTATATAATTTAATTTTTAATCATTAAAAAAAAATCGACAGAATAGGATGGACTGACCCGCCTTTAACCTGCCAGTTTGATAGGCTAGACAGACCAAGTTGCTGATGGTTAGAAGGTTGGAAACTTCAATCCAGTTCATCTTTTTCTTGGTGTCTAACGGATAAGTCCAACCCACTTTGACATACCTACAAAACCCAGTGAGAAAATTATAAAAAATTTTAACTGTATTTTTTATTTTATTTAATGATATTTTTTTTTATAAAAGTATGTTAAGTTTTTTTATTTATAAAAAAATATTTTAAGAAGAATATTAGGAAATTAATAAAATTTAATGTAACCAATTTATTTCCAAAATTTGTCTGAAATTAGTTTTTTTTTTCTCTCATAAAAGTCGGTGCTTGTTTGTTTAAAGCCGTTTTTCATAAACAAGATTATGTCACTGGGTCAAAATGATGTGTACACGCTGATTGATGGGAATGTTATTTCTATTTTCAACTTTCAATAACTAATTACAATATTTCCACCATTATCTTTACATATTAAACTTACATTTTTATGCTTTTTTACATATATAGGTTAATCTAGTAGTTGATTTTAAGAAACACTTCTAATACAAGAACCTGTATGTACTTTTTCATTTTTTTTTTAATTTTCAACAAACTGATCAACTATTTTTTATTGATCGGTAAATAAAATGGAGGAAGTTCTCCTGCTCATAAAAATCTGAATTTTTAGAAAAAAAGGAACACTTTGTTTTGTTGTTGTTTTTTTTTTTTCTCTATGGTCAAGAATAGTGGCAGGTTTGGAGTCTCCTGAAATCTTGTTAACATGGTGGCCCTGAAATTAAGGCGCATCCGTAGTTTGTCACTGTGCCCTTCTAAACCATTCTCCGCAGCGTTTTATTTCCCACTTCACGCACATCTTCACTGATGTGCATTCTGCCACTTTTACCAATTTCCCAAACCTTTCACAAACCCCATCAGATCTTGATCCCCGACCAATTCTACTAGACAAAAAACATGTCTACGAGGAAACCCATCTTGAGATTCATCTTCGTCCTTCTCTCCCTTCTCCTCGTACTGAAGTTTAATGTTGCAACAGAGATTGAGGATGAGTTGGAGGAGCTGTTAGCGGTGGACGAGGAAGTAGAGCGTGAAGCCGATGGGGGTGGCGAGAAGTTATCAGAAGCAGAGGTTTTAAGCAAAGCCCAAAGAATCGTTATTGAGCTCAACAACGAAAACACAGAGCGGGTTGTTAATGGAAACGAGTTTGTTCTGGTTCTGGGGTATGCACCTTGGTGTCCAAGGAGTGCTGAGCTCATGCCCCATTTTGCTGAGGCTGCAACTTCTCTGAAGGAATTGAAAGTCCCTATTGTTATGGCCAAACTTGATGCTGACAGGTACCCAAAGCCCGCATCTTTCCTTGGTGTCAAAGGCTTCCCCACTTTGCTTCTCTTTGTCAATGGCACCTCTCAGCCCTACTCTGGTGGTTTTACTGCGTAAGATGCTCTAACTCTTCTCACTTATTATTGGCTTCTCCGATTTGTATCCAATACTGATTCTACTCTTCATTCACATGTATTGGTGAAGTATTCAAACCTTTATTTAAAAAAGGTTATGAGAATGTAATACTGCTACATGATACTTAGAAAACATGTACAATGTAGATTCATATAGACATTAATGAAACTTATCGAAATTGTCCTCTCTATGTATGATTTCAAGAAAGGGATGAGATTTAGAGGACTATTATTCAAGAAGCAACTTTTGATGGTAATGATTTATAATCTATGTTTTTAATAGTGTACTGGAACTATGTTCTTAATTTGGATTTGCTGAACTGCAATTATATATTTACTATGTTTTAAGAGTTTTTGTTCATATCTGGATACAATATACATTTAAAATAATCATATCCCCGTATCTGGATTCGTGTATCCTATCTTTTTGTGTGTGCTGTTTTAGCTTTAAATGTTTATTGGCTTATTTGTTTTCATGATGCTTTCAGGGATGATATGGTGATATGGACAAGAAAAAAGACTGGTACTCCTGTTATTCGGATAAGTTCAGTGGTAGAAGCAGAGAAGTTTCTGAGGAAGTATCAAAAGTTTCTCCTTGGTCGGTTTGATAAATTTGAGGTAAGTGAAATTTTAATGTAAGGCATGCTGGGGTTATCATACTTGATTTTCCATATTGGCACAAGGTTCAAACGAGTGAGAGTTGTGGAGTTGATCAATCAATTAATGTAATATTTGGTGCTGCAGATTATTTTTTGTTAATGAATTTCCTGTTGATAAAAAACACATTTACATTACCCTTGAATTTGGTTGTGTGGTAATATAGCATATATTTTTACACATCGCAGGGACCTGATTATGAGGAATTTGTGAGTGCTGCAAAGTCTGATAATGAAACCCAATTTGTTGAAGTAAATCAGGTAGAGCTTGCCAAAGTTCTTTATCCAGCTATCAATTCTAAAGGTCGTTTTCTTGGGATTGTTAAGAGTGAACCAGAAAGATACACTGTATATGGTAAGTCTGTTTTTGGTTTGTAACTTTCTAGCCATGTGTTGGATTCGCTCTACTATTTCTTCATTAAAATATTAAGTAAAACAGATAGTGATATTAATTGGTAATACGAGTATCACTCAAAGTGGCTATAGCTTAAGATGTGAATTCTATACTTGTTGCAAATTAGAACCATGCAAAAAGAGTAATAAACTAGAATCTCCCGGCTGGGTATTATATATACATATCAGATTTATATTATTTAAACAGTTAAAATTTGGTGGAACTGCATTATGGCATGTTTATGTATAACATGATTTTTTTCCCTCTTACCTCTGTCTGTTTTCAAGCACCCAAATGGTGAGGAGTGAGGACTTACTAAAGCAACATGCAAAACTTTCCTGATTGTGCAGATGGAGCTTTCACAATGAATAAGATACTGGAGTTTGTAGACTACAACAAGTTTCCATTAGTTACAACGCTGACTGAAATGAATTCTGTCAGAGTCTATGCCAGCCCTGTGAAGCTTCAGGTCGGTATTATATCCATATTTAATCTATAATAGATATTCTTTTGACTTGCAATTCATCTTGTTCTTAGAAATAAGGATCATTCGAGTGGATCTAGACCATGATTGATAGTTGTCCCTAGAGAGGGAAGTGGTAACAATGATGAAAGAGGGGCTCTCACTAGGGTGGATAAAGAATGGACTGGTAGGGCTTTGAATAGGGTCACGAAAGAAAGGAGGTGGAGACGTATTATCCTCTTGACCAGAATTAGAGGTGTTGCTTGCCATGAAATCTAACTTGCCTCGGGTACCATAAAAGGCAAACAGAAAAGGAATAAAGATGAAATTTAGGCATAAAATCTGTGTATTTTTGTCTCCAATGATTGCAAGAATATATGGCATGTTTACACACAACATGACCTAATAGGATAAGATAGGATATAAGCATACGCCTATAATATTCCTCTGCAATTGAGACAACTCATATTCTTGTATGTACACTTTGCATTTAAAGAGAACGTATCATGTTGTTCTTAAGCTTGAATTAGGTTCCTCTATTATTACATATGATACTCAACACAAATATTTTTGTCAATATTCAATAAATCTATAACTATAACCAGAGTTAATTACGGTAAACTCTTCTGTGGTAATGAATGTTCTGGTTGAACAATGACTAGATTTTGATTATTTGACATTATGGTTGGTTTTACTTTTAATTATTAGGTATAAATTACTATTTGAGTATGTGATACCAATAAAAATAAATCAGACAATCACTCTAACAAGTCTTTCATCTCATCAAAATCATAATCTCTTCTATGATTTTCCATGTGTTGATCACTTGGTGACCACCTTGATGGTTGATAGTTGATAATTGAAACAAATGAGTGTATATGTAAAGGAAATGAATGTCTTTTTCAGCACTAATTGAGCATATTTCTTTTGTACAAAAGTATTCCGGAAAATCTGAACAACAAAAGAACTAAGTTGTGGTTGTTCTCATCCCATTTGATTTTCAATAACAGTAGTTTGGTTAAAAGACTAAAAGACCTTGCAGAAACTAAGCCACTAACAGACTTACTAAAGTTTCTCCAACTGCACTCCAACAAATGGGCCTTCTTTGTTGTCAATCAATAATAAATTTAACTCATCATGGGCTGTATGGACTGTTCCTTGTTAATTTAATTTTTAATGTTTCTGTTCAAGCTTGCTAATTACTAATAATCGATGTTAATCATTTACTTTTTTCTAGGTTTTGGTCTTTGCAAACATTGATGACTTCAAGCTTCTTCTTGATCCTCTTCAAGATGTTGCAAGAACATTCAAGTCAAAGGTGATTAACTTTGGCCTACATGTGGGGCTTTAAAACCATTTTCCTGCATTTTACAGAACTTCTGGTCTAATTCTTTTATTTAAATGCAGATAATGTTTATATATGTGGATATTGATGATGAGAACCTTGCAAAGCCGTTCTTAACATTGTTCGGTCTTGAAGAATCAAAAAAACCTGTGGTTAGTTTATTAGTTAGTAACAATGATATTTACGGTTGTATTAGTTTAAATAATCTTGGCTACTGATGTGATTTACTTCTTTGTTTGCCAAATAGGTCGCCGCATTTAATAATGGAATGAGCTCAAAATATTTGTTGGAATCAAAACCAACACGAAGCAATATTGAAGTACTATTTGCTCTTCTGTTTATTTTAGTGATCACCTACAAAAGGAGACTAATTAATGTTAAAATGGCATTCTGCAGGACTTCTGCAATAATCTTGTGCAAGGTTCTTTGGCACCTTACTTCAAGTCACAACCAATTCCAGATAACGTGAGTATCATTTAAAATTTTTGCATAATTTTCTTATACGTGTAAGGTATCTTACTCCCTTTAGTTTCAAACAATTCAAGAAATTAGCTGCTGTCAGTGTCATATGTGGTACTTTAGTTTTTTTTAAATCAAATTGAATGCATCAAATATGTCAGATTCATTCTGAGAGATATAGTGTTCTCTATGATTATAATGATATAATTGAACCCTAAAAGAAGTTGTTTATTTTAGTCCTGAAAACTTATTTCAATGTCTTGTTAATTAATGATCACGGCATTGGAAATTGCAGACTGAAGCAAGTGTCCATGTTATTGTTGGGAAGACATTTGATGATGAAATTTTGAGCAGCAAGAAGGATGTGCTCTTGGAGGTTTGCAAAGTTTCATCCCTTCTATATTATGTCATTTGCTCCAACTTCATTAGTTTGTTCGTGTTGGATATAAAAAATAAAATTTTCAAGTGTATTTACTTGGTGGATTTTCGCTCATTAGTCGTGACTGAAAACAGGTGTTTACACCTTGGTGTATCAACTGTGAGGCCACTAGCAAACAGGTAGAGAAATTGGCAAAGCACTACAAAGGATCAAGTAGTCTAGTGTTTGCAAGGATAGATGCTTCAGCGAATGAACATCCAAACCTGCAAGTAAGCGTAATGAAAATCTTTGTTGTCTCTACTTTTCATGGCAGAACAGCTCATAGACTTTTTTGTGAAAATTTAAGATCCTGGGGTTTTATCAAGGACAAATGGTTTTTCCATATTGACTACTAACATGATGAAAGTTTATGTACTGAAAATGCATTTTATCTTTGCTTATTTCAGGTGAATGACTACCCCACACTTCTGCTTTACAGAGCAGATGATAAGGCAAATCCGGTAAGTACTTGTCTGAACTCCGATTTTGGTGATAGAATTTCGGTTTATATAGTTGCCACTCTATATAACCAAACATTTTCTTATGCAGATCAAACTTTCTACAAAATCTGGTTTGAAAGAATTGGCTGCATCCATCAACAAATATCTAAAAGTGAAGAATGTCAAAGATGAGTTATAGAACACAAAAAAGTTCTGGGAGAAAAACATTCAACCATCTTGAAAGTAAACAAACATTACATAGAAAGAAACAAGTATAATTGTTGCCTTGGGAAAGCATTTTCTAATTGGTATTCTTTCCCTTGCCGTTTTGCTTAACCAAATATAAGTCACTTTATTATTTGAATTAGTTCTAGAGATGTCAAATTTGACCAATGTCCATGGGCTAGCCCTGGTCCATTCCTTAGTAACCCTTTGAGAGGGGGTCCAAATGAGCCGACCAAAAAACAGTCTCAACTCTCAAAGTCTCTTTTTAAGTAAGATCAGGATCAAGTCTGTTTGATCCATTAAAATACTTTAACTAATTCTTAAAAATAATATTTTAAATTTGAGTCAAAGATGGAATCAAGCCGTCTCAGGTCGATCCAGATCGAAGGTCAAGACTTGATCACTGGGACAGGTCGAACCAAAGACAGACAGACTTTTTTAATTGGGGGCCTTTTAGTCTTGTGGACTTTTTTAACCACAATCCGCGGCCAAGTTATTTGAACCGGATCAAATTAACGGCTCTAATTAGCTCATGCTAAATCGTGAAAAGCTAGGTATATTATTAGTACGTGATGTACAAGAGAACATCACATGTATCACCATTTTTATTGTCCGAAAAAGGGTTATTGAGCTCTAACCGTTGAGCAAGTTCACGTGCTTGTGTTGGGGAAAATGAAAAATAGTCTGAGTGCTAGTCTGGCATGTCAATAATTATGCTAGAATTTTCAGTTTCCATCTTATCATTTTCCACCAAACATTTTGCCATTAAATACTGAGTAGCAAGGTACAGATATCAATCAAACCAAGACTTCACATTTATGCTTTGAACAACTTGATAAACGTTTGATGTTGACAATGTATTAGTGCAATTGGCCTAACCTAACCCTCTGCATGGACCGGCAACAATAATTGTCACTGCTTATTTTCCTTTCACCATTATTCTTTTTTTTTTATTATTTCTAAAATTGGTAAAGGATTCTCCGATAAGCACGAGTAGTGAGGAGGAAGACAAAACATGTCTAAAACTGAATGTATACAGACAATGTAAAGAAGTATTGCACTATTATTTAATCATAATATATATATATATATAAAAGCTTGTTTATTTTTATTGTAACTATCTTAAAAATAGTAGAAAATATTATATGTTTATCTTATTGACAATTGTATAAAAACTTGCATTGGCATGCCCATTAATACGATATATTTTATTCACCCTCACTCAAAATTTTCATATTTATAACTGAGGTAAATATATTGGGAGTTGCTTTGTTTTTCTGGGGGCTACATAATTCAATGTATGCAGAAATCACATGTGGTATTATAGTTATTGAACATTCTTAATTATTTGGATATAGGCATGATTGGTTGGAAAATGACTACATGCTTATGGGTAAAGTTTCTTCTTCTATACAAATGGTTCATTGGTCATTTAGAGGAAGTCGGAGAAAATGTATAGATATTTATCAACAGATTGAGTTTAAGTATTCTTATTGCAAAATAAATTGAATTTTTTTATTAGAAAATAAGATTTACTGTGTAAAATAGTTCTTGATTTCTTTTATAATAAGTTTTAACGGCCTATGTCTAGAGTTATTTAATTGTTTAATTAAAAAATTTCCTTTGTTTTTACATACATGGATTTGATCCGGTCTTTCCACACTTTTTGTATTTATTTTTTAAAAATATTTTTCATGACAAATAAATAATAAATTTTTTATATTTATTTCAATTACATAGTCTAAATAATAAAAATGGTAATAATTATAATTATTATCACCAGATAATTTAAACTGATAATGAATAAAATTTTAAAAAGGTGGCTTTTAGAGACACTTCATAATTTCCTAATGTGAGAACTAGATCCAAGATACTGGCATGCTTGACAAACAATTAAATGCTGCATTTTTTATGCTTAAAATTCATGACAAAAACACTACCAAAATTAAGACATGGTAAGAAAATTCGAATTGAAAAACAATTGAAAAATGTGAATTAAATAGTCCGTTCCTTGAAATTGAATCTACAAATAGCCTGAATTTCGTTGCTTTAGGCCGCGTAGGTACAAAGGTTTTCAAAACCCATGTACTGTTGATGTTCAATTTTTTGGATCATGTTTGCTATGCCAACACTACCTGCAATGATATAATCGAAATAAAAAAAATGAAACAATGTCAATAAAACATTTGCAAAAATACGAGGTTCTAGGCATGAACAGAAATGCTAATGAGACTTGCCTAGTGATAGTGCACTGACAAAAATGGTGCCAGAGAGGATGAAAATGATGAGTGATGCTCTCCCTAACAAGGCAACCAGCTTTTTCACTAAAACTTGCCCAACAAAGGCCGCAAGAGTGGATACAGCCACAAAGTAAAGAGCTACAAGAGGCCATCAGAGTGAACATTTGAAATTATATATATGATTTGAAACCATAATGCTATTAGTTGCTTAATTAGTTCTACACCAATTATTAATCATTCACCATACTTACTATAAGGAATGGGAAAACGATTCAAAAGGTAGTATTCCACCACTGACATAGATGCAGAAAATGTCATGGCAAAAGTAGCTGTAGCACTTGACACCTGCACAGAAAACAAAATCGCCACTCACAACGTTCTGCAGAAACCTCAATCAACTTTACTCTGTTGTAGAAGGATGAAAAGTGGTACCTGAGGAGGGATTCCTAACTCGAGAAAAAGAGGTCCCAAAATGAATCCTCCACCAAGACCAAGCAAGCCACCAACCATACCAGCACAAATGCCACAGGCAGAATACATAATTAACTGGTGTGGTCGCCATTGTGTTTGTTGATCTCCTTTCGACGCTATCACTGTCTTCCCTTTGTATAAACGCACGGCCTGAAAGGTTGTCACTCCTAAAGCCACAGGGACCTGCAAAAAAACAAGAAATATGATCACTATCATGCCCTTCTCTAACGTTGTTTTTTCCATGCAGAGTTAATTCGAACCAAAAGCAACTCTGTTGCACTTCATGTCATGTGGAAATGATATTTATGCACCTGTAATATATTAAGTATCCAGTACTCGATTGAACAAGTTGTTGTGTGACTCTGTTTGAAAACAAAGAAAGCCATGGTTTAATCAGTATTCCACGTATACTCATGCAACAAAGAAAGTATGAAAATTGCGGATTTAAATTGCTCATCAGACAGATACCAACTTTTCCAATTTCGCATGCAAGTATAACGACCCAGACAGTGAAAAGTATTCCAAGTGCTTTCCAGCGAATATTCCCAACCAGAGATCTCTGCATGGCAGTCACATGCGTCATTCCCATAAATAATAGATTTGTCAGTAGAAGCTGCTTACTGACAAAGTTTAGTGAACAAAACTATTTTATATATATATATATATATATATATATATATATATATATATATATATATATATATATATAAAATGAATCGCCATTGATGTTAAGTTTCATTTTTAATTCATCAGTCTCACCTTTTGGTTGGATTTTTCAGGAACCGCATGATTACTTCCGTTTGGGGCTGTTGGGCCTCCTGGTAGAGGCTCATATGCGACCTCCTCAGTTCTTTCGGCGCCTAAGTAGAGTGTGGATTATATCACATGATAGTTTTGGAAACCACAAACAACTGAACTTATTACAAACATCTAGAATACACTTTTCACTGACCTACTTACCATTTAACTGTGATTGTCTAGCAGATTCCTGGAATTATAACCGGAGATGCATTAAAAGGATGTAAGAAAACAAAACACAAATTTATTAGCAATTCCTCAAGATATGTAAATCACCTTCTTGATAATGGTTTCTTTTTTCCATGTCTCAATCCCCTTTAGCAATGCCTTGGTTGCAATTCCTGTTTTGTACACGCACAGATAAGTTCGTCAAAAGAACGGCATCGAAAGAAGAGGAAAAAAAAATGATGAAAAGTTAAATTCTTAATGGTTCTTGCCTACGAAAATAATAATTAGCAAGATTGTGATCATCCAATCAGCGAAAATAACATTGAAGACAACTCCAATGCTGATTCCAAGCACCAGCACTGGTTGGAAAAGAAGTGCCAAATCGTAATCAATGACTGGCATGTCAAGTGTTGGGTGCTTTTGCTTCAAATTGTAGAAAACGGTTGATGCGGCTCCACCAGTAATCATACCTTCATACATATCAAACGTCAGCACTTGAAATTGTTTTTTCAATCAAATTCATGTTTTGCCACTTTTCAACAAACAAAGATACAAAAACTTTTTTTATATATAAAATATGACATGAATTTTTATGAATAAAATAACTAAAAACATTTATATCGTAAAGTTTTTTCATAAGGATTAGAAAGTGTTAAGAGTAAAAGTAGTATGAAGACGCATTAGAATAATGAATTTTATGAAACTTTATGAACACAACTTTGTCCAAAAGTGGCAAACTGGTAGCTATGGTGAAGAATCATGATTGAAGCCATGAAACAACATTCTTATCCTCATGCTCACCTTTTTATTATTAAAACAATGCTCAGTATAATGAAGACAGAGATAAAATAAATAAATTAAAGAAAAGCTAAAATAATAGATATATGCAAACTTAAAATCTCAAAAGTTAATTTTTCCACTGTGCTAGGAATAGTGCGATAATTGTATTATTTCTATTGTTATATTCAATTGCAATTGAAACTAATTTTTTATAGGCGTAAATTTATTAAAAAAATATTTTAAGATAAATAATTTCGTTAATATAAAAGAACCAGCTTCTGCTTCAGAAAAGAATACATAATACTGAAAGAACTATAGAAAAATAATCAGAAGACGTACATTTTTATATTGAAAAACAGTTTATGTTTCAGATTTTTTTTACTAAGTTCCAAGTGTTGGTCTCCAGTACCTTGCTTATTTTAAAAATAATTTATTTTTTTCTATAAAGAACTGAAATTAAGAGAGAAAAAAAAAAAACCTCAATCTTGAAGATATTCGAATTATACGGTTTCCAAAGTCTGGGTTTTAATCTATCCACACAATTGGACGAAATGTCACAACAAAAGAGAAAGATTCGTCTTTTAACTTTTTCAATAAGTTTTTCTTATTTCAGATATACCTAATAATATAAAATATTTTATTCTTTTTCACACGAGTTGAACAGCATATATTATAGTAAATCAGCATTAACTTAATTATAAATTTATATATACAGGAAATAAATATGTTGTTTAATACAAAAAAAAATGCCTTAAAAGTTAATCTGGCCCATGCGTAAAAGTTAAATTTATTTATTTTAAGTATTTTATCTTAATTAAATTAAAAGTGCTTGATGTAAATTATTTTACGCAGTGCGCTTTTATAATATAAAAAAGGTCTAAAATAAAAAAATATAATTAAAAACTAAATTTCCAAGTATTTAATAAACATAATTGGGATATCAAGCCAAAAGATAAATTGTCTTTATTCCAACTTTAAATTCAAAGGAATTCGATCCAACTTAAACAAAACTATTGAATAATAATAATAATAATACTAATAATAAACAACTAAAATATTCAATGTATTTTATTAATTCAATTTATATTTGAAAAATATTTAAATATTCAATTCTCTAAATCTTATATGATATAATCTATGTTAAAAATATACTAAAAAATATATTTTAAAATTACAAACTGATAGAGAGGAAGAGAGAAACCATATATTATAACCCAATTGAAACTATTCAATCTAATGAAGATTTGACAAGGTTAGATCGTCATAAAAAAAACATTGGAACACGATCAAATCCAATCTCTCACTTTTTTTTCATTGGAGTATTATGGAACTGTTCAAACCTATCAAATCACAGTCCAACTTCTCTGTACACTCTTTGAAAATAAGACACAATCACATTCTTTTGTCACTAGTAGTCTTAATATTAACAATAAACACACAAATTTCACTGGTAACGGTTTGTATTTTGCAACTTAATCAGAACGAATTCAAAGTTTGCAATGAAACTTAATCATAAATACCCTAAATTTGAGGAAATTTAGCAACTTGTTTTTGTTTTTGTTTTTCAAATACCAGTTCATAAACACACACAAAAGATAGAGCCGAAGATTCTTTTATCTGATATAGAGAGAGATCTGTAATACTTACATTTGGATATTGCAGTGGCTGATTTTGGATCAAATCCAATGATGAGGGAAAGCATGGTGACAAATATGCCACCGCCACCAACACCTCCCACAGTTCCGAATGCAGATCCTAAGAACCCTATTATCGTCCCTGTCACTATTCTCCAACCAAATTCTATGTCCTGCAAATTAAACCACTCATCATCGTACAACAAATACTTACAAAAAAGAGAAACAGAGAGAAGAGTTTTGGTGAATGAGTGAGAGTATATTACTGGCCAAGTGTGTTGGTATCCTGATCCAGACGAGCTCCACAAAAAGTTCGCAACTTTAGAAAGAAAACCAGAACCCTCCCTTGTCTCAACCATGGTGGGATCCATGGTTTTCTCATTTGGGTTTTCATGAACAGAAACAGAAAGAGAGGGTGAGACAAAAAGAAGAAACACTGTAAAAATCACTCCAACTACTCGCACGTCCCACCCATGTTTTGATCCATTCAGAGCCATGTTGTGTGTGTTTTTGCTCGCCAAAGCCAAGACTCAACCTTGCTGAATAAAAAGTTGCATAAACCCAAAACAACAAAGCTTATGCTAGTTACTCTTCCTGCAAGAATCAATAATCAAGCACATGTGTGGTAGGTAAGGAAGTGATGAAAACTGAGTCTGAGAAAGAAAACCTCTTTTTCCCTCAGACGAGTAATAATTGTTGAACCAAGCACACTTACGATTCCTCCTCCTTTTCACTCTCTTTATATTTCTTATTTCATTTCATACACACTTCTCCTTTTAAAACCCTCACCTTTTCTGGTTTCACTTTTTCTCACCAAAAATACTATTTTTCATACCAAAACAACCACTTATCAACTCTATTAAAAACGTGTCTGCCACTGTTCTTATTCTTCTCATTCAAATGGAGAATCCTTATTGTTTTCATTAATTTTTTTACATTTTTTCCATGACTTTTTTCCTTTTCGTTCCACCTGAAGTTATGGAATATCCAATTAGGCACCATTTAAAGTTATATCTTAAAATGCTGAGTCAGGAATGAGTTGGATTAAAGACTTTTTCTCATCCCATCCCTGCCACTTGAGTGTTAGAATATCAGTAAACACATTACACTTTATTTTATAAAGGTGATTATGAAATGAATTGGATTAATATTGTTGGAATTTTTGTTTTATTTTGGATTTTGTCATGAGTTTTTATTGCAATAGAACATGTTTTTTTTGTTCATTTATCTTAAAATATTTTCATTGATCTAAGAGCCTGTGGTTAAATCTTAATACGAAGAAATGTATTTTTTTTTTCTAATGTAAAGGGATAAACCAAAAGATAGATCACTTTTGAATTGTGAGTTGTCGATATAAGAACAAAATCTTAAGATTTAATTTGAATCTTTATTTTTTCTTATATATCATTTAACTTAACACATTTTTTAACAAATCTAACTCGATTTGAAATTTGTGAAAAAATAAATTATACTACTTTTGGAAGAAGGCAAGTAAATAGATAGACGAAAAAAGAAAAAAAAAATAAGGAAAGGAATTTGCTTGATTCAGAAAATATATTTTTTATTTAATACTTTTTAAATATAATTGATATGGTAATATAATTTTATATGTAATGTCATTGTGTATGTTAAAAATTAAGAGGAAGAGCTAGATATTATTGAGTGATAAGAAGTAAATTAAAAAATCTAAAATGAATCGTTAAAAGTTCCTTTTAAAAGCGTTTTTATTAAAAACATTTATACATACAACTTAGTTCTTACTTAGAACAGCGAGGTTTGAAAATTTTGAAGATTCTTTCCCTTATACTTATAGAGGAAACTGGAACTTTATAAGTAAAGTATGGCGTAAAGTAAAATCTGGAAGAAAATTAAATATGAAAAATGAGATAATGTTTTATTTGAAAGTTAATGCACGTACCGAAACTTAAACAATCTCTGCTAACAATTATGCAATTTTACATAACAAAATAAAGAATGTAATTACTACAATTAATAAATATATTATTATTATTCAATATTAATATTTTATACTGCTGGTAATCATAAATTAGTAAAAATATTAATTTTAGTAACAATTAGTTCAAAAGACACATTTAAATGATTTTCTTGTGTTGATAATGAAAAAAGAAAAAAATCTTAGCACTTAATTTGATATTATTGCGAAATTAAACACAGATGAAATATTTATTCTAAAGAAATAGCATTTTATCAAATCTTTGACTTCTTAAGCATATAGAGACGTTTGATGCCAAAGAGGAAAGACGTTTTCATATTTCTTGAAATTATTAATTTAAATATTTTTTATGTTTTCTTCCTTTATTTTTTCTTTAAATTTTGACTTTTTGACATAATCGCAATTTCTTTTTAAAATAAAAGTGTTTTTTTTACGCAACTAATTTTAGGAGATTTTTTGCGCATATTAACTGCGTATGTTGAATATAGGGATTTATGTCCTTTTCTATAATGATTTCAACCGATGATAAATGCAGTATCGTATAACACAATACCTCCACCAACTAACAGTGATTTAGGTCAATATGTATCTACAACAATCATTAACACATAAATTATTATCTTTTTTACCAAAATCTCATGCAGTTATTGGTATAAGTTATACATCCAACTTTTTCTTATTTAAAATAATAAAATATAAATAATGTATGAAACCAAACTAATGATTTTGTGTAACGGAATTTATGAATGTCCACTGAATTAGTAGTAGTTATTTATGATTGATCGTTATTGATGTTATTGTAACTATTGAGTTGTATTTCTTGATTGTCTTTTATATCTATAGATAAAAACTTCTTCTTTTGATAAATGATACACAGACAATTCGTCTTTACTCTCTATTTTTTCTTTTCTCTCAATTATTTTATAACATTTTGAACATATTTATGGACACAATATTTTCTATATTCAAAAAATTTATATTTTTTCAGTTCAATGTTTCTTTTTTATTTAAATATGTGATTAGAGTGTTATATAATCGTATTATCTTCCTTACATGAAATTATAATTAATATAAATGACAATGAGGTTAGTATAAAGTAATAAGTAACTTTTTATTATTATTATTATTATTATTAATAAAAGTATGTTGAATAATAAAAGATCGGAAATATTATTTACATAAGTGAAATAATAATGATAATCTTGAAATATTATGACGATTTCGTTATTTAAAAAGTTTTTAAGTAAATCAACACTTTTTTTCATTCTAACTTAAATATAATTTTATATTAAGCACAAAACTTTCCATGTTTTTTAATATATCGAGATAAATAAGTAAAATAATCAAACAATATAACAATAACAAAAATTTAATTAAAAAATATAAAATCCTAAATATTTAATATAGAAAAAATTTAATTAAAAATAATCAAATTTAAGATTATTTAAATTTAACAAAACATGTATTATTTACAACGACTAGTCTTTACTATATGATTGTCTTTTAAGTTAAAATTAGAGTGTGAATAATATAATGAACTCGTTAGCACAAAGTAAAAAAAAAACAAAGTTAGTACGGTCCGCGTGGAACATCTTGAAAGCCAGAAAGCGACGTTTCAAGCTATTTTTTGGGAATTAAAAAAAAATATTTATTAGAAAATGAATATTTGGGACTGAAAATTCAAGTTGATTTGGATACCAGGAAATAAAGTGGCAGAGAAAATTAAGAAAACAAGTGAGATTCGCACGGAAACAGGAAATTATAAAATTTTGGAGGATTTACTAAAAATTTATATAATATTTAATATTATTGTATTCAAACTATAAAAAAATTACACATATATTAACAATGTTGATTCGTTTTTTAATGTTTTTCTAAACTAATAATAATTAAATAATAATTAAATATTTTAGTTATTTTTTTAATATAAATAATTATATTATCTATAAAATATTCATTTTCATTTTATTAACATGTATTTATTAATTCAAAAATCTTGATAAATTTTCATTTTATTTTTATGTGACGACGAAATATATTATTCTGTTTTCATTCTCACTATTAGTTTTTGTTTTATTAGTTTTAAAAAATAAAATTATTCTTTTATGATATACCTATCTAAAAAAAAATTTAAGACTAAAAGAATCTTTAACATACTCTATTCAAAATTAAGAGACATAGTAACTAAAATAATTATGATAATTAAATCACAATTATAAACCCAACAATGAAAAATCAGATAATACATTACTTTTTTTTTTCTATATTCATAAAAAATTAATATACAAATGGGATAAAAATTAATGCTAAATATTAAACAAATATTTTACTATCAAGTAAGACAAGAGAGATTTATCTTCTTTTTTTCTTTAAGAATCAAAGAGAAAATATGAAAAAATAGAGAAAAAAATATTGAGTTTCTATTTTTTTTTTTCAATAACAAAAAGAAATAAGTAAACTTGATAGATGAGTACAACAGATGAGAAATTGAAAAGACAACAACAAAGAAAATAAAAAATATCTTAATAATTTTTTTCTTTATTATATTTAATTTTATATTTCTATTATTTATTAATATTAAATATTGTACTTTATAAAAAAAATATTTTAAAAAAATTGGGGGAGAGGTGTGGCTCCCACTACCTCCTTCTAATCTCTGCCTCTGATTATAAGAATATTAGTTAGACTAATTCAGAGTTAAATTACCACTAATTTTGTCTTTTAAAATATCCGTAAATGTTTAAATAAATTTTATATTACACGTAGATTTCTATAAAAAAATATGGTCATTTTCTTGTTTACTTTCTTTTTTATTTCTCATATTTTTTCAACTTGTCTTTCACATACTTTAAATTTGATAGTAATTTTCAATACCTACGTTTACCTATTAATATAGGATATGTTTCTAACTATTATAAAGGCATAAATATATGTTTTAAATGTTATACACAAGTTAGTGCAACAAAGAAGTTAGTAATTTGATTTGGATTGAACAAGACTTAAATCCACTTTTGCTCCTATAGTCTTACAAATATGTGATTTTATTCATATAAATTTTTAACTATACTTTTAGCTTCTTAATTTTCATAGTTGGATAATTTTTGCCAAATGCTAATGTTATTTAATAACTTAAAAATGTATACATGTATGTATGTAAGTAATGGCATAAATTTTCTCATTTATGAAACATTAATAGTAAGTCAGACAAAGTAATTAAATACGTGTAACTATACCAAATATGTTAATATTTTACTTTAAACTATACATAAAAGCTTTATAATTATTTACTTTAAAATATTAAAGTAGTAGTATGTCACATAAAGCTATTATTTATCCAATTATAGGTAAGGTGTCGGTATAGAAATACTGTATCAATGTAATGATTTCAAAATATTAATTATTTCGCAATATAAACAAAGAATGTTGCAATGCAGACAATACAAAAGTATATTCATTTTGTCATTATTTTACGAGAATCGTAGTGGTTAGGAATATTGAATCTGAGTATCACAGATTTGTTAAAAAATAATTAGGGATAAATATTTTTTTTTCCTCAATTTTCGGTGAATTTTGAAATTAGTTTATCTTCGGAATTTTATACCAATTTAGTAATTCATGTTTAAAAATACATGAATTTAGTCATTCTTAGAAAATTTTGTTAAATTTATTTAACATTTTAAATACATTTTATGATAATATTTGAGTTAAAATTAAAGCGAAAATATGTTAAACAGTATAAACAATTCAAATAATATCATGAAGCGCTTTAAACATTAGATAAATTTAACAAAATTTAGTTAAAAAGACTAAATTCATACATTTTTAAAGATAAATGACTAAATTGGTCAAAAATTTTGAAAAGAGACTAATTTTAAATTTTACTTAAATTTAAAAAATATATATATATTTAAGCCTAGAAATTAAATCCGTTTAATTAGTAATAGAAATTGTTTTCACGTGTTTTTGTGAGGATCGTGAGGTTGGGTATTTGGAATTTTGTCTGATACGCGTGTATCGTAGCAGTCACATAAACTTATAGAATCTGATTTGCTTTCAGTAGTGTACAACAAATTAATAAACACGTAAAAATTCGTTAGTCATATAATTATTGATTTAAAATATCATTATGGTTTTTTCATAGGTGTAAGATATCTCAATTTATACTCAATGATTAATTTCTTCATACACAAAGGACACTTCAAAATTATAGGTTAAAATAAAAATAACAGTTACGTTATTCAACTTTATCATTGTTATTTATTTATTCCTCTCACTTTAATGTCGTAGAAATCGCTCACTTAATACATTTTTATGTGTGTAAAACATTTTTAATTAAATCTTTAAATAATGAAACTTGCAAATCATGTTTCTCTCTCCTACAACTAAACTTAAGGAAAACGTTTTGGTAGTTCATTTCCTTCCTCTGGGAAAAAAAAAGGTGATGTCTAAAACTCACAAGAAAGTTTAGAATAAATTAAACGAAGAGACAAATAGTCATTTTTTATTTATTTATCAGTTTCTTGTGTAAAGTGTTTTTTTTTTCTCAAAACAATACAGTTGTATAGTGTCACGAGAACTATATTTTTGAGTTTTTTTTTTCTCTCACTCTAAAACTTAATATTTTATGCGGATAATAAGTATTAAGGATGAAGCTTAAATTACAGATTGTACCAATATAACATATAAGATAAAAAATTTCATAAATTCACTGTGATGTATTCTCTTATATGAATTATAATTGTTCTTTCTCTGTGTGAATATCCATCGATTGTAGAAAGAGTCTTTGTCGAGACCGAGAACGAGATGAGCGAGAAATAAGTTTGATTTGCTTTAACTCCAGTTTTAGAAAGACAAGAGAGTGTACTTATAATTGGGCTGAAGTGTCGTGCACGAGGATGTGTTTGGATTGAACTCTTCAACTTTTACTTGGTTCCTCTTTTTTTTTCACTTATAAAATTGTAGAGTGTAAAAAAGGTTTTCTGAATCGACCAACATGCTAATAACAACAAACTTTCGCATTTTGACGATTACTCGAGTTTGATTTCTATATCAGAAGTTGAAGTTTTTTAGTGCTAAATAGTGTGTGTGCAAGTACTTCTGTACAATCTTCTTAATCCTGTGACACTTATTTTGTTTGATATGAGTAAAAATGTGAAAATGGATAATCCGATCCGATTTGGCTTGACTCATCACAGGTTGATTATTTAGTAAATCAATTTAATTAAATTCACTTATTTACTAACTAAAAAAAGTTAAATTCTGCACAGTCCATCACAGATTAGTGGATTAAATGGATTGGTTCACATACTCATTTAATTAAAAAAAAATAATTTATTTATTTATTTTTTTGTTAAATCTAAATTATAATTATAATTAAAATCTAAATAAACTTTAATATAATCGAAATACAAATCAAAATCACAAAAATATAAATTATCTATGTGTTGGCTAAAAAAACAATATAACATGACCTAAATGTAAAGTTCAACTTAACAATAAATATTTGTATGACTCTCGAGTTGGTGAGCCAACGAGTTCAATCTAGGTGACCTGAGTTTTAGGTTGACCAGGTCAAAAATCAACCCATTTAAAATTTGTAAAATATTTTCAACTCAATCTAGTCCGTGATGTATATCAGGTTTACTTTGGGTTCCAACTCATTTTAGCATCTCTAATTATGAGCTTAGGAAAAATATTGAAATATTGAGTGGGTGAGGATTAGATATAAAGTAGTTAGTTATTATGGAAGCTTATTGTATTGTTCTTGGACTGTATATTTGCTCTCTGTATCCCACTAATGGAGGTAAACTTACAAGCAATATTAAAGTTGCTGAAACGTCCCTATCCTTCCACAATTCAATTTGCATTTATTCAAAATAAATAAAAATAAATGTCAGACCGTTCACCCCAACACACCCTTATTTATCGGAGTAGGTGCTCACATTTCGTGCAATTGTGAAAAAAGTAACAAATCAAGAGAACGTATACAGTATAAATTTAACACATCAAAAATGTTTTTCTTTTACCAATTTGGAACCATTTAACACTTTTAGTGTATTTTAAAAGGTAAGTCATGCACAACTCTAATGCACACTAAACTAAAATCATCTCGTATTCACACGAATCTTTTATATTGAAATTATGCTATCTTAATACAATTTTTTTTAGTGGTGTGAAGTTCGTACAATTTACAGCTGTATTTTTTTTTTTATTTTGCAAGTTCAGTGTTAATTTATCATAAGTTAATAAAAAAACTCATAAAAGATATTATAACTTAATTATTTTAAATAAAATTCCTTACACACACAAATTTCATAAAAAAAAATGATATTTGTTATATTCTCTCGTTGAAACGGGACCTGCATATTATAGATGATAGCAACTCATAACAAAAATTTTATATACAACATGATATTCATATAAGACAATTGAGTTATCATGTTGCTATTGGAACACACTCACACTTGTCGAAAGATGAAAGAAAAATATAAAATCTTATATATGCATTCGTCACTTGATTTTTCTTTTCTGTCTTTTTGTGAACAATACTAATCAAATTGCGTATTATTTTTCGTAACTGATTCGATGTTTATGTTACGAAAAATAAAAAATTTGATGATAAATAAGGTGATATGTAGGGAGAAAAGTGGGAAATTTTGTGATATAGAGAAAATGAGGAAAAGCAGCAATAGTGGTGGAAATTGCAATGGGTGCAGTACAGTAACAGAAACACGTGATGCACGCCACATTTCACACATCAGAGGAATCTAATACCAATATCTTTTTTGTTAATTTATTATCTCATGGGAAGTATTCACTTACGTAAAAAAAATATATCTATGTGGACTTTTTTTAACAATTAAGAAAATATATATTTTTTAAATTTTTTTCGCTTACTTTTTATTTATTTTCCATTAAATAAAAATATACATGACTGTTTGTGTTTTCTCTATTTTTTTTTCTCTTTATAATTTCGTTCTTTTGTTATTTAAATTTATTTGTAAAACACCTATGCGTGAAAAGTTTAAAAATAGCTGCGTGTTATTTACATAAATATAGCAGTGGACCAAGCTACGAATTAGATTGGATGCGTGGCCCATGATCGACGGCCCAGGGCCCAATTATGAAAAGATGCTTAATATGAAAGACAAAAATTGGAAATGTCATAAGGGATTGGCATTTGTGCATTTGCTGCAAATGGGAAATAATTAATTGGGAATATTTCATTGAAATAAATAATTTTAAATGGCTAAGAACACATCACTGAAAAGTAATTTGACGTGATTATTTTATTGACTTGTTCATTATTGAATTCGGTCCACTTAATTGGACCATGAGATATGCATCTATGAATCAAAGTTTTCAAAACCAATCATTTTCACGGTTTAACAAAATATTCAATTACGTGTAATGTTATCATCCCATCCTAAAATACAACTGAAACATTCAGTTTTCAATTTATTTAAATTAATAGGTTTGAATACATATTTGGTTTACATTTTCACGGTGTTTGTTATCGATGGTCCTAATTTCTTTTAAATATTTAAAATAGTCATCATTTATGTAATTAGTGTTTAATTTGGTCATTTCGTGTCACGCCGTTTAAATGAGTAACAGAACATTGTACATGTACGGTTTGTATTATGTCTTCCATTACCTGGAGGGGTTGTGTACAGTGAACTGGATTATATAGGTTTAAAGTTGAGAATTGGGGAAAAACATAATTAGAGATTTAGGGAAAAGAATTTTCAATCCGAGGTCTACGATTTTGTGCTCGTTCTTGCATATGGGGAAGATTGCGCTCAATTCCTTCATTTGGGATTTCGTTTCCAACTTTGCAGTTTGTCATCATCGACAAGGTTAGTAATTTCGTCTTTTTCGAACCTTTGTAATTTGTGTGTTTTTGTTATTTGGGTTTAGGGTTTTCTTGATTATGTATGAGGATTTGTTCTGGTTCAAATGTTGTCATCTTATACTCCAATGATTACAACCAGAGACAGAGAAAGAAGATTGGGAGCGTGACATGCCTAGATAATGAAGGCACCAAGACGGATTGGGAATAGAGGAAGGAAGACTCGTAAAATTTCTCCAGGCCACCATTTCATTTTCAAAACCCTACTTCACATATTTATCCCTAACTTTCTAAATTATCCAGCACACTATACACAAACATTCCACGTAATACACATCATGGGAGACGAATTACAAACACTGTCATCCCACCTATACAGTGTTCTGTTAATCTTTTAAACAATGTCATACAAAGGAACCTAATTAAATATAAATTGCAAAAATAAGGACCAATTTAAATATTTGAAACAAATTAAGACCATTGACAACAAACACTGGACCAAATAAATATTTAAACCAAATTAATATTATTGATTTTTTTACGTGACACGAATTTATCACCGCATAATAAAATTATTTATTTATCTTAAGGTGATTAAACTGTATACTATTTATTCATTTTAAAATATACAAAAGTTTATTAAAAATAGTTTATATTGTCACAAAATGTTATTTTCAATTATTGGCATTTGATTTAAAGTTATTGAGAGCAATTTAAAGATGAAATAATAACAAAAAGCACTAGCAGCTTTTTTAATTGTCTTATATGATTTCTTTCCCATTACTATATTCTAATTCATAATAACAAATGAAAAATAATGGAGTGAGAAGTTATCCACGTGTCTAGGTTTTGAAGTTAGATCTTATAAATATGTCTATTGTGGGATGAGATGGATGAACTATCAATTTCAAAACGCAGTAATTTTTTTTTATTAGGATAATGTTTTGTATTCTAACGAACAAAATACTAATATAGTATTATAGTCGAAAATCAACTTTGTGTAAATGTGGACAAATTTTAACAAGCACCGCATCAATTTCTTTTTGCACCCACTCAATTTTCAAAAATTATTATTTTATCTTAATAAAATTGATTTCCGGATTATGAATTTTGGAACAGGCTTTCCGAAATAGGATGGATTTTCGAAATAATATTTTCAGAACGAAATTTTTTGTAACAGAATTTTGGAAACAAAATTTTTGTAACGCGTAAAATACATTTTTTGAAATACATTTTTGGAACAGATTTTCGGAATACACTTTCCAAGAATGCAAATAATAATAATTTAGGAAATAAAGTTTTCGGAGAATTGCTACATGAAATAGTTTTCCAAAGAAAAATATTTGTTGACTACTGAATTGTGACAAACTTAGATATATTTTTTAATTAGTTTTTTATATTTTTATTTTCTTTATTTTTAATATTTCAAAATCACATAAAAATAACACTTTATATCGTAAGAAAATATTGTTAAAATGTCATTTTTCTTTTTTAAAATAGATTTTTTTAGCATAATGGAAGTGGGTTCTGATGCTATATCGAAGAATATTTAGGTATTTTTCTTATATTAATGGGGGTGCAGGAAGGAAGTGCCAAGTGTAAAACATTAAGGCCCAAATGTTTACGTCTGGGTATTCGGGTTAGGACTAGAGTTCATCAAGTCCGGACCTTACCCACCAAAAAGAACCTCTTTATCTGTTTATTCAAAACCACCACGCTAATGAATTCTTTCTTCTTCCATCTCCATTATTTCTTCTTCTTGCACCTTTATGGATATATTGAAAAAATATAAATTATCCGAGTTAGATTTTGGGATACATAATTTGAAAATATTTTTAGATTATACAATATCAAATTTGGAAATATTTTTTTAAACTGATTTTAATCTAGAAATGAGTTACGAATTTTTGAATTAAGTAATTTAAAATACATTTTTAGATGCAAAAATTATTTTAGATTTATGGATTATACAATTTATAATGCATTCCAAAATGTTAAAATATATCTTGGAATGTTAATTTGAAATGTGTTCTAGATCCTATAATGTATAATATATTTTTAGATGAGTTAAATCTATTTTTCGTCGACAAACGATTGTGAAAACTTGTGTTTAGTTTCCAAACTAAATTATAAAGTTTACGAAAGTTATGTAATGATGATTATATTTTAGTTTAGTGTGAAACTTTGTTACATGAAAATCTCTATTTTGTTAAAAATGGTGTTTTGAATTAATTTTAACATATGAAGTTGTTTTATATGTGTGAATAAAGTTAATGTATGGAATTTATTAATTCTGTAGAAATTTTTTTGGGATTTTGTCTTAGTTAGCATCTTCTTCTTTTTTTTTTTTCCTTCAACTTCCAATTCAGGAGTGGTGATGCTGAACTATGTTGTCGGTGTCAGTGTGAAAAAGAAAAGAAGAAACTGATGTTGGCGCCCAAATTTGAATAAAAGTTATCCTCGGTTTACGTGCATGGCTGCATGGTCCCCTCCATTATTCTGCTTCTTTAATATTCCAGGTAATTAGTTTATAGCACTGTAGGACCCATAATAATATCATCACCACTCCACTTATAAATGTTATTCTTACCCAAAAAAATCTCCTACCATAATCCTCAAAATTCTGCTTTCTGAGAACCATAAAATCTGAACTTAACCTATTTACTGTGTTATACTTTGTCAAGGTTCCCTTTTCATCATGAAGCGTCTTCATAATTAACTTTTAAGTGTACAAACTTGAAGACAACAGTTATTAAAGATTCTAGACCCGTAGTTACTTATATATGGTTCATTTAAGATATCTGGGGTACCAAAAATCAGCAGCAGCAGCAGCATCGTCATGAATGAAAAATGCAGTTTGAGAAACATACAATCGGTGTTCATGCCTGCTGTTGGGAATAGTCCAAGTGTGAGTCAAAGTCCCACATTGGATAGAAAAGACAAAGTTAAACACTATATAAGAATAAAGGCCCATAACAACATTGCCTTAAGGTTTTGGGGTTAAAGTGGTGTCTAAGGTCTTATATGTGTAAGACTAATGTCATATAACCATATAGAACCATAATCTCCCAATAACAACAAGGGACTCACCCTTGAGGGGAGATATTGGGAATAGTCCAAGTGTGAGTCAAAGTCCCACATTGGATAGAAAAGACAAAGTTAAACACTATATAAGAATAAAGGCCCATAACAACATTGCCTTAAGGTTTTGGGGTTAAAGTGGTGTCTAAGGTCTTATATGTGTAAGACTAATGTCATATAACCATATAGAACCATAATCTCCCAATAACCATATGCCATAACCATGCCCATAACCGTATATGAGAAATATATATAACTTATCACCTGCTTCTACAGGCTATGTGAAGTGGCAGAGTTGAGTAGCTTTCATTGCAGGGCACGAGTTCTTGAAGAAAGAAACAATAATGTGCCACTTTCTTTTGCAAGTGCAATCACTTCATTTAACCTTACAATTCAGGACAGAGGTGGGTGGAGGACTTTAACTCTTCCAAGTCTTCGACAGTGACCTCCCACTATGTCAAACCAAATGCATCTCATCTTATCTTAAATGAAAAATAATTTTTTGACTATTATATTTTGATAATTTTTTCTTATAATATGAAGGCTGTACCGTCTAAGTAGTTTTCTATTTTTTTATTTTCTCATTCTTTATATTTCAAAAGGTTTAAATACTTTTTTTGTCCTTATTTTCGTAGAATTTGTTGCGGATGGTCCTCATTTTGACATAATGTTTAAAATGGTCCTCATTTGTACCAAATGTTTAAAATGGTCATCATTTTCGTAATTCATGTTTTATTTGGTCATTTTCTTGGTCATTTTCTGTGACGCCGTTTAAATCAGTAACATAGTACTGCACAGGTACACGTAAGATACTCCAATGCAACATACAAACAATGTTACTTATACAGCGCTCCGTTACTAATTTAAACAGCGTCACATAAAAGGACCAAATAAAATACGAATTGCGAAAATGAGGATTATTTTAAACATTCGATAAAAATGAGATCATTTTATACATTCTGTCAAAATGAGGACCATCTGCAACAAATACTTAGAAAATGATGACGAAAAAGGTATTTAAGCCTATTTCAAAACCACTTAGAAAATATCATTGTAAAAGAAAATTATCAAAATTTAGTAGTCAAAATATCATTCTATTATCTTTATCACGGATTCATTAGTTTTTTTTTTTTTTTTTTCACTTTTCATTTCTCAGTGCCAACCTGACATTAGATTGGGGACCATTAATGTCTTTCTTACTAATAAATAAGGTTTTTTTCTCCTTCACAAGGCCTAGCTAGCTAGGGACGGTTGGCATTTAAAACTGGGTTTACTATATAACCAAGAGTACCACTAATTCTTCTCAGTTATCCATACTGAACTTTTTTGTTAAAAACAGTATCTGATTGCGTATTAAGTAATTGCTGTTATTGCAGTTCCTAAAACAGATTTGCATGCTTAAAGTTAACCACTGCAAGAATCATACTGTTTGATTTAGGGGTCTAAGGTTTCATTCAAATTTGGCTCTAAGAATTTGATAGTTTTTTTAATCTTTTAGCCACCCACCACCTTTAGCTTTGCATCTTACTCAATGGCACTACACTTTAAACAGCATCAAGTCAAAATCAACATAATATTAGTGACTACTTAGATACTAAAGTCCTCAAACTCCCACTTTTTCTTCAATTATCTTTAATCCAAAGGGAAAGAACACTAAGGTGCTCAGATTGTCACCATATCTAATCTTGTAATCTTCACTTAAATATGTTTTTCGAATTTGTGTATGGCACAATATAATTAAGTGTTTTTTCATTTTTTATATTTTCTCATTCTTAATATTCCAGAATCACTTAAAAGATGACACTTCATGTTATAAAATAAAGTTGTCAAAATTTAGTAGTCAAAAATATATCTTGATAAGGAAAAAAAAGTAGAGAAACCAAACGAAATACAGCCCTTTAGAGTACAATTGTATCTCTCTTTTAGTAAAACTTTGGAAATAGTTAGCATCTGCACCAAGTCTCTTTATATGCGAACATAAGTAAGACAAAATTGTAGAACACACGAGAGGTAGAGCAGAGTAACACTGCATCTACTCTAGAGCACTTTTGGAGGAACTGGGAGAGAAAACCTTGTCTTTTCACGTTAGTTAGAGCCAAACCACAAATGCTGCTTAGAGAAACCATTCGCAAGAGCAAGGTTATACTTCACAAGACCCTCCGCAGTTTCAAGTCTGTCATCTTTGGAGGCTACCAAAAACTACCCAGATCTCTCTCCTTCAATCCATTCCTCGGTCGCAGTGCCAATGCCAGAACTTACACAAGCGATCAATTCTACAATGAGTTTTACGACATTCTGCAGTCTGATCTCAACAGAATAAAGAGGGGTGCCGACAACAACAGCATGAGCAGGTCCAGAGAGGAAACGGAAGATGCTGCAAACGCTGAAATCCTGCCGAAAGAAAGTTCAGAAAAGATCGTTGGTGAAGTTGGCCAAGTGGAAGAGAAGAAAAGCTGTGAACTGGGAAAGAAAGAGGGTGTTCATGACTTGGCGCAGAAGATGAAGGAATTGGAGATGATGGATACTGGTGATGTTGAGCACGTGCTGGACATAGAAGAGGCACTTCACTACTACTCACGCCTCAAAAGTCCTGTTTATTTAGATATTGTGGACAAGTTCTTCAATGACATGCACACTGAATTTTCGGTTCAAGATTCCTCTATCAGCGTCAAACGCTCCAAGTCAAAGGGAAGAATTGGCTCAATCAGGTTGTAGATAAGTTCATCTTTTTACGCAGAGAATGTTGTAGTGTATATGAAATTCAAAACTCTTTTTGTTTTTTACCTACCATTTTGTGTCTCTGATTTTCCTTCTCTCAGTGTGCTTAGAGCTATTTGAATTTGTTTGGAGTGAATTCCCGCTATTATACTTCTCTGCTCATTTCAATGTTCAATTGAATCTATTTTGTACACAATAAACATGAATTACTTGGTAAGAGTTTCTAACCCAGTTTGTCAAATTTCCCAATTTCAAAAACTTTCTAGGAATACTGTCATCTTTACTAGAATTTCAAATTTTGTCTTGTTACTGAATAAGACATGTGTCCCATTTTCTGTTTAAGGAGAAAACTCTTACAAACCAACTTGAAGGAAAGAGAAAACACAGTGATTGATTGGTTTGAAATCGGTGCTGCAGTTTTTGAAAATTGAAGGAGGAGATCAAAGTTGGCATCTTTAGTATGGGTTTTGGGTGGGCTACAGTGAAGTTGGAGTCTTGCATATACATGGTGGGGAAACAAAGAATTAGAACATGTCTGGTCTCAAAATCTTTGTTTCACATGGAAAAGATGTCATTTAAGCGTGATTATAAGATTGTTTGAACTTTTCCCCACTCATTTCTAAACATAGGCCAGGGATAGCAAGATTCGGTGAAAGGAATGACAGATAAAACGAGGGATAGGATTTACAGACATGAACTTTTTAAGTCAGTTTCCATGAAAATTGGCTGTTGTTTTTCGAATGATCAGGGGATGCATGAGTTTGATCGGTTTCGCATTCAATTTGTACTAATTTGTTAATGAAATGTTTGGTACTCTTTAGCTTCAGTAAAACTGTATTCGTAGATACAACATATAGCCTTTTCCCAATTCTAACTACTTTCTACATATATTTATAGCAGATAATTTTGTCTTTTTAGAATAGAACTGCTTAAAAGACAATCAAATCATGTTTCAAAGTTCAAACTAGACCAAACTAAATTGAAAATTTAAAGCCTATTAGTGGAGTCTAACTATACTCTCTTTTCAATGTCTGGAGACAAGTTATTAAAGTTATGACCAGTCGTGTTAACAAGTATCTATATCATTATAGGTCACAATCTTCTATGCCACTTTTTTCCATTGTTTTTATCCATGATTTCTGCCACATTAATTCTTCAACTGTACTGTAGTTATTACATCACTCCTTTCATGACAACGATGAATCGCTGGAAAATTCAGGAACTTTGGCAGCTCGCATTTATACTGATGCCCATTGCACAACTGTAATTTTATTTGAAAAAAGACTAAGGAAGAATTAAAACATATCGCAACAATTCTTTTAAGGTATGTAAACTCTGATTTGTTTTTAATTTACAGCAGAACGTGTCTATAACCTGTGAATTTATACCTACATGAACTACAGTAACTCATTCGCAAAGATTAGTAGGAAATAGGAAACATCAAGAAAAATATTAATGCTCCATTGATCAATAATCAGAACCAATATGTAATTAGATCAATTCATAAAACCTGAAATTGCTCTGGATTTTATATTTCCATTTGCCGAGTAAAATTGACCTATTTTATTAAAAGATGGGAGCGGGGGAAGATACAGCATTTATTATAATTCCAGAAGCTCAAGTTAATAAATGAAAACAAGTAAATGGTTTTATATTATATTTCTGACACGAATGACAGCTTTATACACAGATACATTGCCTTGATAGAGGCATGTAAAACCAATACAAGTCTACATTCTTGGTAAAGAGAAAAATGAAGACTCCAAACCCCAGTTTCTTATCCTGAGGAGAATAGGCAAAACAATGAATCAACTAGTAAGAGGGTCACGTCATATATCTCAGACCTCATATAATCTCCACCTGAATCACAGAAATGCATGATTCCGATCACCGAAATAAAACATTCTAACAAGGGAGTCTGTTTTAAATTATCAGTAACCGGTAGTAGATGAAACCAAAACATTGTGCTCCTTTAAACGTTTCTGAAAATGAGCTAAACGGGTTTGCAACTGCAGGATGCCAGCAGCCTTCTGAGAAAGAATGGCATTTAGTCTTGTTATATAATCATCCAGTTGATTCCCTGGTTGATCTGCTTCAACCAAGAGGTTCATCTCCTGCATGCCAAGTGCAGATAAAAATATGAATGAGAAATAGAATGTATAGGACCTATTCATATAATTATTCCAATAATGAATAACACCATGGGCAGTATTCATTAAGAGATTCAATAAATTTGAAGTTTGGTATGAATATATCAATGTTCTTGATGAAAAGATGCACATAAGTCCTGATTATTCATAAAAATAAAAAAGTTAAGTACTCACTACTGTGTAGTCGTATTCAATAATCTTGAGAAACATCACTCAAAAGAATAAATGAAAAGATACAACAACGACAATTTAGTACCTCTCTAACAATATTCATGGTCTCCTCTACTTGTGTCCGGTGAGCATTTACTAGGTCCTCTTCTTCCTGAAATAAAGACAAGCATTAAATAAAGATCAGCCGTGACTTTTGTAATATACCCGTTATCTCAGTAGCCAACAACTTACCTGTAAGAGGGCATTTAAATCATCCTCAGCGTGTGTGGTTTGAGGCTCAACTTTTGGGAGGTCCTTCCACTTCATCAGACCACTGGGTTTCTTCAACTTGTCATCAGTTGTAGCATATGACTCCATCTTTACATTTTTCTTCAAAGATGGTTTCACCTGCTCGTAATACTCTTCAGGGGGACTAAAATCATCCCCTTCATTTTCATCTGGCCATCCATCAGTTGTGCGATCCTCATAGGCTGATCCAGCAATGGAAGATAACGGAACCGCGGTTGATTCTTTAAGGTTGAAATTTGATGATATAGCATCTTTCTTTGTATTGTTCCCTTTCGACAAGCTTTTCACCCTGGTTTGTAACAACAAAATGTTATTTTTAGGTTAGCACATGGGTGGGTATGTTGTGTTTGTCTGACGAATGATGCGGGAGCTTTGAAGGAATGGGGGATACAGAACTACACCTATCAGAAAATTCACGTTACCTGTCAGCGTATCTTAATGTATTCAGCGTATGTTCGCATGAACCGGTGCTTGGTGATATGCATGAAATCATAACTGTGCGGGAGTTGCCAACAAATGAATCCCTCAGAACTTCAGTCAGTTTACTGCCTCTGAAAGGGATGTGTCCTTGGTCATTATCAAGAGCTCTTATACATTCCTTTAGCGCAAGTAAGCTCTTATTGATTTCAGCACCTTCTATTCTGAATCATATGGTTGTAAACAAATGACGCAACAACAAACATACATTAGACTAACGTGAGAATGTCAGAGGGATGCAAACAATTCAAAATAGAATCAAATTCTGAGACATCTTCTATTCCTTAATTTAACAAGACAAATCCATATTATATAATTCAGCTTAATCATACCTAGTCTGTTTGTCATTATCTGTGGTATCTGCTCCACGTTCACTTCCAGCAAGATCTATGAAGGAGAGCTTGCCAACCAAACGGGGAGGTTTGGATTCATTTCCATCAACAGACCTCTTGATAGCAAGTTGAAGTATTGCATGTGACCGTGACGATTCCTCATTTGCACCTGTGGTGCCTGTACTTCTAGTGGAATTTCCTTTCTCAATCAGTTCTTTGATGTTCTCCACATCTGATACTCGGTACTCTTGCAAACCCACAATGCAAACTTGCTGCTTACCATCCTCCCTCATGCAAAGTTTTCTGCACAAGTACAACTTTAATTATCGAGAACACAGATTACAGGTGCAAAAAAAAAGAAGATATTTTACTTACTTTCGATCATTAAGAAGATCAAAAAGTTTGCCACCATATATTTCAAAGAAGCTCACAAACAATTGAAATCCCTGGTTTCTGTAAGTATGATGCATCAATCTAAGAATGTCCCTTGATGCTTTAAGTGGCAGTGGCTTCATAGTGTAAGTTTTTCCACTTCCTAGAAGAACGGAAATGGTATTTAGAAGCCCACTATAGTACAAATCATTGAGGTTAAGTTGTCAGCCTAAAACATTTTGATTTTTGGTCAACAACTAAGCCTCAAAACAATTTTGAGAATTGGATTTTGGTCATGGACAAAACATAAAACTTTTAATTTTAGAGAGTGAAAAGAAACACGGAAATCCCAAAGAGATGTATGATGTAAAGCGGAAATATCACTTTACAACTTAGCATAAAATCAGCACATCTTCAGGCAAAATGCAATAGCAAGAAAATCAAAATTCAGAGGGTGTTATCACCTGTTTGTCCATAGGCAAAGCATGTTGCCTTAGTGCGTTCAAAGATTATTGGAACTATAGGCTCTACAGTTTCACGATACACCTATAAAAAAGAATTTAAACAAAGTTACATGAGGATATAAAACAAGGTGTCAGGCTTTCAACTGAACATTCGTGTACACAATATTTACCTCATCATTTGTAACCTCTTCATTCAAAACAGCATCAAAAACAAATTCATGTTTTTCTACATACTGAGTTAAGTCCACCTGTAAAGCGTATGATTTTAAAATGTGTAAATATAAAACATCAATTAGATTATCATACCATAAGAACTGATAGTCAGGAAATTAATGGACAAAATATTCTGGTTCAGTTCAATCCCCAGAAAGAGTACATAATATTTAAAACATATAGATAACCACAATCCACATAATACCTTTCTTTGCTTTATATTATATTCACCAAGAGAAAAATTTAGAAATATAGTTACATAGCCAGCATAGTACTAAATTTCATAGTACATAAGTCATCATTTTCAGCAACAAGGACGAGTATACTACATTGGACATTGGAACCATTGATCAATGTTGGCTCTTACTCACCTTCAGTTTAGTCTCGTGCACTGTTAAAGAATTGGAATATGTTTCTATAATGTCTTCCTCGTTTTTTGCTAATTCTTTCTTATTCATTGGTCTTTTACGAACCTGTATTAAAAATAACATGCAGATATTAGAAGAAAATTGAAAGCTGTGTTCTTTTCCTTACAATTGAACAAAATTTTAATATTCATTGTCTGATAATTCAATGAAATTTATATGATGTTCAATGTATCCAAAGCTTGAACTGTGCTAATGCAGTCTTAAAGAAAAGAAAAAAGTCCAGATAACTATCAAACAGTAAGTAAAAAAAAACATTTAAAATAAGTGAAACATGACTGGTAAACTACATATGCAAAAGAACATACCACAACTTTGATCTTTGCTACAGAATTAGATTTCTCCTTTTCTGCAGGAAAACTCTTCAATATGTTTTCAGGAGCACGAGCTCTTCCAGTCTGTTTGCTCAACATGTAAGGTTCAGAGTCATCAAAGCTTCTCCCTCGGCCAGGTTGATACAGGGAGTTTCCATCATATGCATTGGAGGCTGGCATCTAGAGGGAAAGGCAGTTATAAGCAAGTTTAAGCTACCTTTTCATGTGCCTCTACTTACAATTTGCATCATATGATCAAATTAAGAATGCAATTATCATAATATCAAGATTGAGGAAATGTCATATATCCTCAGGTTACATGAAAATGGATGAACAATAAATTAAAAAACAAAGTCCCAGCGGACGTGCAAGTTCAGAGTTAATGATCTGCCGAGGCTGCCATAACAATATCCCACAACATCAACACAAATTTTGCATAGTATAAACAAACACTTTCAAGGGTTAGAGAGTCAACGAAATAGAGATTTGTAACAGCCGTAACATTTCAAAAGATGCAATGCAACCGTTATACACAAGACGAATGACAACTTAACAAGAAAGCACATAAATCAAAAGAAAGTCCATCCGCTGTATACAGTAATAACCTCAGGAGGAAGAAGCTCGGTATCGAACGAATGCAGATCCAACAAACCGGGGCTGAAATCAGCGGACAAATCATCGCCGTTCTTTTTCTGCATCGAAGCACGGTAACCACCGGGAGGAGTGGAAGGCTCCACGTAATACTCAGTCCCTCCGTTAAAGCTCCTCTGCGCGTTCCGGTACATTCTTCCGCCCTGCACTCCTCCTCCGCCGTATAAATTATAGTCCTGCTCGCATTCCAAAGGCGAAACAAATCTCATGAAATCGGACCAAAACACTTGCGCGCAACGGTCCAACAGAAGATCGATAGCGGAAGAAAAGAGAGAGGGAGAAGAAAATGAGATCACCTGAAGCGGAGGAAGTTGATTGGTGGAGGATTGAAGGTGTTGGAGGCCAGCGGATTGGAGCCACCTGTTGCCGTTGGAAGAGCCATCGAGGAAGTTATCGGAGTACTGGCGCTGGTGGTGCACGCCCGCCGCACCAGATCTCAGCCCCTGTCTCCCTGCACCGTTCATCGAGGATCAGATCAGAAGGGAAGGGTGTGATGGAGGTGAACAGAGTGGAGTGCAGTGGAGTGAAACCGAAGATATAGGAAGGGAGGAATAGATACGATAGGGGCGACAAAGGTGTTGTTGTTGTATGTATGTAGAGTAACCAAGGAAGGAAGGGAGGCTTTGAAATTTTTTGAACGGTCACGGTGCCTGGCACGTGCGAGTGAGGAGTCAAACGACGTCGTAGCGTTGGGGGTTGGGGTAGGGTAGGTCCCGTGGTTTTTTGAACTTGTCCCGTCCCACATGGGTGGGGACGGCCTCTGTTTTGTGTCTATTTAACGTTGCGCGCTTGGCTTCATATTCAAAACTTGTGGTCTTCTGCGTGCATGCTTTTAAAACCTTCTGCCACGTGGCGCCCATCACGGGTCGGGTTTCGTTCTTGATGGCAACGCACCGTAACAATTTGCGGCGCTGCACCGTGTTGTGTTGCGTTTGGGCCCAGCCTTTCCGGCCTCTTATCGTTATTTCGGGGCCTCTTTTGTTTTTTCACTGTTTTTTTAATTCGATTTTAAACTTATTAAGCAAAATGTTCCCTGAAGTGAAGGGAGTGAGACATGGTACTTATTCAAAGACAAATTGAATGAACCAACGAATGGCAATGCATGAGAGTCACCAACTTCATGATTGTTCTACCACTCATTGGGCTCGCTACAGTGCAGGCTTAGAAGGCAATTTGGTAATGTTTGTAAAAGTTGTTTTCAATATGCAAAATTCCACCTTTTAAATCCTTTAGCTTATTTTTTAGTTCAGTTTTTTAAATTATTCATTTTAATAAGACGAGTGTTGGTAGATTGGATCGGATTTAGATTCAACCTTAACCTAAATTTAATATTTTAAAAATTATATTTTAACTATTTAATATATGTTAGTCAAATTCACATTGTTTTGGGTAGTCAGTTAATTTGATTATGTTTTTTGGATTGAAAATTTATACTAAATTAATTTTATTAACCTAAAAAGTTATCTTTTAATAAATGACATAAATATACACAGTGAATTTAACCATAAAATATAGTCACTATCCCAAAAGGTCGTTAATTCTAAAGTTGTTGACCTAAAATAACTGTTAGGTCTAAAGGAACACTACAAAGATTACAACTAGACACATAGCGGCATAGCGATTGAGAAAGCGTCGTATCACTTATCACACCTTATATGAAATAACTTGTTTACATAACGACAAAATTAGTCAACTATCAAATTCCCTTAATTATAAGAGACGATATGTACACTAATCGGTCACAATCATGAAGAACAAATATGGAAGTGGTAATGTCCAAAATGCCGTCTACTTTGACTTAGGAAGAAATCAGCTGAAACAACATAAAAGAATAATAAGTATGTAGTCTGGGCCCAATTAAGTCCAAATAGGCCCAAATAAAGTTGGACAAAAATACACAGCCAAATCATAGCCCATGGTTTGATTTAAGGTAAAACTAGATTAATCTCCTATAAACAAGATTGGACTCCAACAATTAAATGTATGCATTTCATGAGTGCATAATATAATATTTAACTTTTAGAGTTTTTATTGACTTCATCGTCGAATAATAATATAATATTTATTCATGCAAGAATAATTGTAAATAAATTATAATTTTATATAATTTACTACTAATTTCTAATAAAGTGTTACATTAAAAATAACTTTTAAAACATTTACAAATAAAAAATATTAAAATATAGAATTAGGTTGAATCTAGTATCATAAAATTCTAATTTATTATCTAAATCCGACCATAATTATTTAATTTATTTAACATTAACCATATATTCAATCGATGCTCAACTTTACTTTGAATTTTATCGAGTCGGGTCCGATACGATGTATCTGGTTGGATCTGAGTAAGTGTAGGTGATTGTGTGTTGTTTGATGCATTTGACTACACATATCTCAACTTGTACTTGAGTTCGGTATGTTGTAGAATGCCATAATCTTCTTCAAGTTGAAAAGACTCGAATGATATGTGACTTTTCATGGCAACAAAAGAAAATAAATGGACAATTTGAGATGTATAAATGTACACTTTAAAGGACTATATAAGATATTTTATAAGGTACTTTAAAAATAACTTCTATTTTATAGAAAAATTGAAATATTTTGTAATTTGGAATGTTCTTTAGCCAAAAAGTTTAGAAAGAAGTTAATTTTTTTAAAATTTTATGATTTTTTTTAAAGTTAGAAAGATTTAAATTTTGCAAACAAATAAAAATTTGAATTTTTCATATTTCTAAATTTAGGTTAAAATATATATTTGGTTATTACTTTTGTTCAGTTTTTTCATTTTAGACCTAATTTTTTTTTTCAATTAAGTTTAAATTTTTGTCAATTTATTCAATTTGGTTTTTTACTAACACCATTTAGATAATTAACGATAATAAATAGTGACTATCATGTGTTACTTCGTGATTTATTTTTTATTTAAAAAAAGAAATCAGTCGTGTATCATGTGTCAAAGTGAATATTTTATATTTAATTTGGTCTCTAAATTCGTTATTTTTGTCTAATTTAAGTTCAATTTTTAAATGGAACAATTTTGTTCCTTTTCAGATCGAGACCATATTTATTTTTTTATAGAAACAGGGTTACAATTAGTTTAAAATTAGAATGAAAACCGTAAAGATGATAACTAATTTTATAATTTTAGATTTATGGTGTTAGTCGTGATCTTTACAATGTTTCATTCTAATTTTACAATAATTGTAACTTTAAACAAAGAATATTTTAATAAAAATATCATTATAAATTTTATACAAAATTAGATTTGATGTCAATTTCGATAGAGACGAAATTATTTAATTTTAGACAAAATTGTAATTAAATTTAACAAAAACAATGAATATAAGAACTCTTGTGACACACAGTTGACATGTGGACATCTTTTTAAAAAAATTTAAAATTTTTCTAAACCTAAAAAATAACAAAAAAATTACGAAGTGAAGTGATATCGAAATATGGTTACAATTATTACTTTTTCATTCATGTTTATTATAATTTTTTGTAGTGATTTTGATAAGCGATATTTTCTTATTTAAATTGTTAAAATTCTTAGAATTTTTTTATTAGTTTTAACAAGAGTTATTTTTAAAAAAATTGTTAGAATTATTCTTATTGTTTTTTTCCAGTATTATTTTGAGATTAAAATAAGTTGAAGTTTTTTTTAACTAATATTAGAAAGATTGTTTTTTTTAGTAAATGTAAATTAAAAAAAAATTCAATTGACTTTAGTCTCGTAGTTTTTTTTTTTATGTTCATTGTGATTATTTTATATTATTAATATTAATATTTTTTGTCACTAATTTGGTAGGATTACTTTATAATGCTAATTAATTAGGAAAACTTCCAACCAATACATGATTAAGATTTTTTTGATAATATCAACTTGATGAAATTTACAGTGAAATCAATCAGAAAGTTGAAGAAGACAATTCTAACTAAAACTTCATAAAATTAATTCCAATATAAGAGAAATCTTCATTAATATCATAGTTCTTGATGAATTTCATCAAATAAATAATATTTACTAAAAATGATAATTAATATTAATATCTTTTATGATTAAAATTATTTTACTTTGAATAATATTTATAGATGATGATAATTGAAATATTTTATTCAAATAAAAAAATTAATAATTTAGATTGAAATCAATTCAAATTTAATGTATTTAATTTAGAATAAGTTATAAGTAAATATACTATGAAAATTACCAAAGTAAACATTTTTTAAACTTAAAAAAGGTCATACTAAAACCGAATTGATTTGTTAAAATTTAATTACTTCTATTCTAAAAGTTATTTGTGAAATATAAAATATTAATATTTATTCATATAAATAAAGCATTTTTAATTATTTGTAATTAATATTACAATAAATAATTCACAATGAATTGGTAATGAAATGTAAGACTATTAGGCTCAAAACTATACATCCAATTATATAAACATTATTGACAATACTCTCTACCTTATCCTAATGTAGACTCTTACTTTTTGTTGTTAAAAAGAAGTTTCCTAACATTTGTCAAATGGTTCACAAATTTGAATAGTAGTGTATTGCTATCACAAAAATTCAAAGGCAATTTATTAATATTAAAAAAAGTTCTCTAGGATATTGTTCATATTATTTGTAACTATAGTAGAAACATTACTGCTAACAAAATCTAGTTTTATTATTTAGCATTCAATATAAACTAAAAGGTAATAGATTTTGAAGTGTCTAATAAATAAAATTAGAAGAGGTTTAAAATATCTTAAGCTACAAACTAAAAATAAATAAAACACTTTAGTACAAAAATATAACATGACAAACAGTCACAAAAAATTTTAAATTATATCTACAGTAGAAAAATTTTAAATAAATAAGATGAAGCATGATTCAACTAACCAAGTGTACGTGTAAAGCAAATATCTACAGTAAAATGGAATCTTATAAACTATTTCGACTGAAACTCCTAAAAGTCATCATCATATGACATATTCATGAATAAAAAAACTTTCACTTAACAAGAGTTTATGAAGAGTATCTCGTGAACAAATATCTTTATCCAAACACTTATTTTAAAAAGTTTGAATAGTATTGTTTATGCATTTTTCATATGATCATATCAATAAATTTATGTATTTTTATTTGATATTAATAATGTAAATATAACCTAAAATAACTTATATTCATTTCACCTAATTAAAAGAGTTATCATTTCATACATTTTCCACCATTCCATATACCCACCCACCCACCAATATATTCCATGTGTGCTAATATTTACTAATAAAATTGGCAAAATACGTTCAAATGATCATCGATTATTATATTTGTTTAAATGAAATTTGTAAATTTAATATAATTTATAAAATAACATTACAAATTTTGTGATTGAATTAATTAATTTCATATTAAAAAAAATTGAATACTAGGTATAAATACTTGCCATATATATATATATATATATATATATATATATATATATATATATATATATATATATTTTTGTGTGTTTGTGTGTGTGTGTGTGTGTCTTTGTGTCTAAATATTAACTAAAGAGCAGAAGGAAACAGGTCTAAGAAGATCCTTTGTTTGTTTGATCTGAATGTGAATGAATTGTTTGACAATGGAAATTATGGAAAGTATCAAACATAAAATCTGAATGTCAATGGTACGTGGTTGCTATGTCTCCCTCAAAACTTGAACATTAAGATCCTTCAACTTGATTGTTTCTACAGTTAAATGCTTCAGTTGTTATTTTTCAAACAGGCACCTCAGACTGATCTCATATGCAGAAAATATAGCACCGTTCACCACAAAAGCTCTAGCAACTGCAGTTCCCAAACCCCTCCATAGCACCTCATATCCTTCTTCTCTAACACTCTTCCTAAGACAATCCAAAATTCCTCTGTATTTCTGTGAAGAAAGTGTTTGAGCCTGCAATCTTGTTTTTATCACATCCAAAGGGTAGCTCAAAACCCAACTCACCACCCCAGCTAATCCTCCTGATACCAGCATAGTGTTCAGGCTCTCTTCACAACTTCTTCTGCAACCTGGGTGAAGCTTCTCCCTTGCATATTCATATGTCCAAAAGTAAAGACCATGTGCAGGTGCATCTCTTAGCATGGTGATCCCAAGTCCTCGATAAATGCCACGAAGACCCTCTATTTTCCATATGTTTTTTGCCACCTTCATAGGACCTTTCTGGGTTTCTATCGATTGACCTGTGTTCTGCAACTGAAGCCGAATTTTAACTAACTCAACAGGGGATAGTAGCATACTCTGTATGGCACCGCTGCAAAATCCTCCTAAGGCAACACCCTTGTAAGAAGGAGGATCGTTCACCGAATCGGACGAACTGAATGCCCTCGAAAGGATTGCGTAAATTTGGAAAACCATTGCATTCTGCACTCAACAAAACAATTACCTCAATTTGGGATAGATACATTGTATGAAGGATTTGAGTTCATGTTCCAACATTTTTGTGCATAAGACCATTATTAACAAAATCCAAGACATATAAATAGATAAGTAATAATTCATTGCTACAAGACAATATGAAGGATTTGAGTTCATGTTTCTTTTCCCTCAGTAAAACACTGAGCATAATGAGTAAACTTAAAAGTAAAAGTTTGTCCATCAAAAAGCTACTTTATTGCTGGCATAACACATTTTACTGTCACAATTGTGCAGTAAACAAAATCTCTAATAAAAAAAAAATGCTAGTATCTTTTAGAAGGAAGACGAACATTGATAGGACTTAGAAAGCTAGTGGTATCGATAATAATTGGATGCTGATCATGGATCAATTGATGATTCCTGAATAATCCAGAAGCCACTGATCAATGGCTCATCCAAAATATAATTTAATATTGGCTCTAGGCGTGCATCACTCAGTGGGCCACGATTTGTAGTTAATCCACTAACAAATAATTGAGTAAACAATAGGGACTTTAAGAATTCACAAACATTCCAAAGAATTGAGAACTCCAATAACTGAGTATGAATATAATATGATAAATGCTGCGGAGTAATTTTAGGAGTAGGACCCCGACTTATAAGAAAATAAAATAAGGACATTTCACATAAAAAACCTCTGAACCCTTCAGCACGGAAAACTCAGTAGCAATCAGAGCACGATCTATTACAATAAAAGACAAATTCAATCGACACAACTTGTATTTATATAATAAATAAACAACAATGTATTGTTATATTAATCATTAACTTTGATTAAAATCAGCCACACAATGAAAGAAATTGAGTTTCCAAGTTCAAAAACCTCACGAATTATAAAAATGTAAAAATAAATGTCAGACAACAAGCTCTCTGCAATTGAGGTGGCTGGAACGATGGTACATGTAATAATGAACAGAGTTACAGAACAGACCAAAAATCTAAGATATTGGTTGGATGTGTTCTGGCACCGGCACGTGAAGGATATAAAGGGATATAGTACCTCCATCATCCATCCACGTGACGAGCCTGATCGAAAAACATGTCTGCTTCTACACTTACAGTAACAGATAAAGACCTAATGTGAATTGAGGGATGAAAGTAAAAAAAAAAAAAAAATAACCTGAAAGG
>Ga0209589_1000624_pt1 | contig 51316 bp, 28 predicted proteins | sample CowpeawhiteBW_FD_187525 | JGI IMG/M metagenome (GOLD analysis project Ga0209589, IMG submission 187525) | Root nodule microbial communities of legume samples collected from California USA - Cow pea white BW (SPAdes) (version 2) | ecosystem: Host-associated > Plants > Roots > Nodule | place: USA...
GGGGACGGGTATTATGGCGGGTATATGTACATCCCCATACCCATCCCCATACCCAACTGAAAAAGTCGGGGATTCCCCATACCCATACCCATACCCAGTCAATGCGGGGATTCCCCGTCAAAACGGAGACGGGTTCGGGCAATACCCACGGGGACGGGTTTATTTGCCATCTCTAGATAAACCCTAGCTCACCTATTTATGCCCAAATATCTAATTACTACACATGTACAATACACGTAATATACCCCAATACAATGTAATACAAATAGTGCCACCTGTACAATATTCCGTTACTGATTTAAACGGCGTCACAGAAAAGAACTAAATTAAACACGAATTGCGAAAATGATGACCATTTAAAATATTTGGTAAAAATGAGGACCATCCGCAACAAAAATTACGAAAGTGATGATGAAAAAAATATTTAAGCCTTGTTTTTACTTCTTTCATGTTTTCTTATTTATCATTTTTATCAATAAAGTGTTTTGGTTATTAATAAGATGAAAATTAAAATTAATTTTAATTATTTTATGTAATGTATTATTCTTTGTTTAAAATATTTATTTATTGGGTGGTTTTAATTTATTGTCAACTAAAAATTCTTGTGATATGTATTTTTTATTTTTATTTATCAAATATTAAAGTCTCTTATTAATTTTAATTTTAATTTATACAAATTAAAAACAATAACTCTGACTGTTAGTATATTGTGAAATTTAATTGAAGTTTCTATTGTCATTGCAAATAAAAATTAGATCTTGTTCTTAATATCGTTAAGATAACCTGAATTTATTTTGTCCAACAAAAGCTCATAGTCAACAAATTTGCTTTTCACCAATTGCATCCATTCTTCAATTACTTTTGCGCCTTGCAGGTTTCCAAAATTTTCAATTTTAAAAACCCTAGTTAGGTTGATTCCCCCAACCGGAAGAGATTATCTACGACCCAATTGTTTCTACAAGAGGTAATGCTTTTTTATTCTTTTTAAACTCGTTAAAGCTTTATTTACCTTTTGCTGGTGATAAAAAAGTTTAACAAAATCATGAGAGAGTGTTTGCATGAATTATATTTTATTATTATTAGGTAATTATATGTATGTAATTACGTATGAATATGATTTGTGATTCGTACGTAATTTTTTATATATATAAAAGTATATTTAATTATGTAAATATTTTTGAATTTTAAATTAATTAATTAATGTTTTTAATTTAATAAATTAAATGATATTATATATATGTTAAAGTTATGAAATGATTAATGGAAGGAGGGAACAAACTGGGCGGTCCGTACATTTTCCATGGGCCTCAGGGACAATTGGATGCTTCAGGGCTTGGGCTAGACAGCCCAATGACACCAACTAGCAGTGCTACATTAGCTTGTGGTCCATTACACCCTCGAAAGCCTGAACAACGTGAATCGAAGGATGAACAGAGACAAAATGTCATTTGATGAAGCATTATTTGACACGATATTTGCATGCACCAACCCAAGTGTTACCATTGTATACACATGATCCTTTTACCACTGTTTTTATTTTATAATTTTTATATTCTTTTTCCAATAAAACTTTTACACTTTCTCTCCTTCTTTTAAATAAATCTGAATTAAACAGAATTTACTAAAAACTACTAAACTTGATAATGATTATTTATTATAATTTGAGAAGTCTAATAATATGGGTTATCAATTTTCATTTTTTTTTACATTTTAAAAATACAATTCGTTAATTAAAGGTTGATAACAAATTGATTTTAATATTTTTAAAATTTGAAATTTAACCGAATCAACACAATTAGGATTAGGTTTAATAGTTTCGGATAAATTGATGCAATTACACTAGAATATAAAAAACTATTTAAACAATACATAATTTTGCATTAAATAAAATAAACACCAAGTTTATCACTGATTGTTGCCTTTCATAAACTAATAAAAAACTATATGATTATATTCTAAAAATAAAAATATTAAAAGAATATATTACAAATTTAAATCAATCATTAGATTCAATTGATTTAATTCAGATTAAATTTACTAAAACTAAAACTTTAATTGTATGTTTAGACGTGGAAATTTCAAAAAAGTAATTCAGTAAATTTAAAATCATTTGAGTAGTTTGGATGAAAATATTAAAAAAAAAATTTAAAAATTTTAGTAAATATTTCAAATAACTAAATTATTAAAATCTAAAATTCAATGAAACAAGAGAAAATGAAAATTTCACATCTACTAATTTTTTACAGATTTCAAAAGTTTAATTTTAAAATTTAATATTTTGAGATGAAATTTTATTTTAGAAGAAAAATTCAATTACTTTATTTAAACAAGAAAATAAGTATAAAATATTTTAATTGGCCTATACTTAAATAAAACATTTTAAAAAATTAATTGGTAAATCAATCTAATTAGTTTAAATTCTGAAGTTGATCCAAACCAATAAGATATTAAACTATTTAATATTTTTAATTATCTTAGATAATCTGTTTTAGTGGATTTGATAGATTGCTAAAGTTAAATAACTCAGTTTACTAATACTTACAAATATTTATTACTCATCAATTTAAATTACAGAAAATAAATATTTGTCCTATACTACATAACTTAAAATACTAGTTAAATACATAAACAAGTATAAAAGATGTAAATACATATATATATATATATATATATATATATATATATTAATATATTAATTTCATTTTATGATATGAAAGTATATATTTTATGAGTTTTAGTTTTTAAAAATGTTATCCAAACTGCACAAGTTACTGCCATGGTTGTTTTTCTTTTATCTCAAGCAAACGGATCGAATACATCATAAAATATAGAAGAATTGTTGTGTTTGTTACCACCTCATTATGTCGTGTAACGTTGGGACCTAAAAGATCTTAAACCAGAAGAGTAGTCGAACCCAGTCCTTCTCTCTTGTTGGAAACTCACTTTAATCTAACGACTTGACTCACACGATACGCGCTCTTTGCTCCTTCCTTCGTCTTCCTTCGTTCTTTCTGAACCGTGCACGAGAGAGAGGGTTTGATTCATCCCTCGCAAGAAGCGTGTGGCACTGGCATTCCTTGTCGGAGAAGATGACCTTCGACTTAGATTCCATCGCTCGCAAAATCGACGTTGATAATCGCATTCCCCTCCGCTATTACTATCGGATTGCCGATAGCCTCCTCAAGCAGGTGAATCGCTCCTTCTATTAAATGCTTTTCGTTCGTCCTTCATTGCATTAGGGCTTTGCAAGATTATCGTCGCCGGAACTTTCTCCTACCGCAATAGGATCCTTTCGTTGTTTCTAGAAACTCTCCATCACCGTTTCGCTACCTACAATTAACGAATTCATGTGCGAAGGAGAATCTTCAGACCTCGCGGCACCTCGTGTTTCTGACCGTGTGTCAAATTCTTGCTATTTAGGATCAGTTTAACAGGCTTGTTTATAGCCCTAGTTATCAATCAATGATACATTACTCAATTAAGATGTGTTTATGTGACCAGAACTTGTTCATCTTGTAGCTTGTCTCATCAAACTGGTATAAAATCGATATAAAATTATAGAGCAAAAAATGAATAATGACAAATGAAGGTGAGTATGTTGCGTGAGTGCTTGTGCTTTGTTTGGTGCCCTAGTACACAATCTCGAAACTGTTTGGGAATAACTGTGGTTTGCTAACTTCATTATCCTACCCTGCACTAGAACTAGTTCTGAGTTTTGTGTGGAAGTAGAACAGTTTAAACTTTGTTGTATATACGTTGCCACTGTCGTGATTACTGAATTTTTTTCTGTCTACAGGCAAGTATCTACAGGGAGGAGAATAATGTAGTTGACTTGTACATCATACTCGTTAGATTTTTAAGGTAAAACATGGAAGTTTCATGGATTCTCATTACGGTGGACTTGTTAGATTGCAGTTAATTTGAGTTAACATTTTTTCCCTCACTGTTCCTATTTTTGATGATCTTTTTTCAAGTTTGGTTTCTGAAACTATACCATATCATCGAGATTATCATGCTTCGCCTCCCAATGAAAGAGCAGCTTATAAGAAGGTGAGAAATGGCCATGCCACATTTTAGGGTATATGTGTGGGTGTTTGTTTTAGTTTTTTATTCGTATATTTGATTTTTGGTCCTGTTATTCTTGTCTATCATTTTTCCATTACAGAAATCACGACCTGTATTGGATGAGCTTGAATCTTTGAAGCCTGAGTTTAAACGCCGGGTGGAAAAATTAAAAGACTTGCATGTAAAAGCTCCATTGCCCGAGGAAAATGGCTTCAATAAGGCTTTGCAGAGTTCTGTAAATTCATCTTTGGAGTGGCCAGTTGTCAATAAAAGTAATAACTTGAGCGTGGATTTTAAACAGGTGAGGACTCAGATAATATTTTAGTATAAATATCAGGATACCGAAAATTCTCAATCTATTTGTATCGTTGCCATGGTATCTCAACTAGCTACAACACCAAATGCTTTAAAAATTTTGTTTTAGAATTTTCTTATTGATTACTTGTCCCATTTTTTAATTTTTTTTTTTTTGCGTTAATGTGTTTTTGATTTCTGTTCAGATTGTTTATTGATGTCATTTTTTTCCCCAACATATTTGCAGCCTTCTGGAGTCGGTTCACACTCTTCATGGAATTACAATAGTATGTCATCATCAGATTCAAGGCCTATTGATAAGCAGTTCCAGAAACTGTAAGTTTTTCTACCTATTCATATTCTATTATTTTGATATTTCTACAATTTACACTTGGTTTACTAATAGTATCAAATCAATTATATGAGTGAGTGCTTTTGGGCTTCTTTTTGAATTTTGAATTAAGATTGCTCTTCTTTTTTCTTTCTTTGTGCTTCCATTTTTTGCCTGCAATTGATTTTTCTTTTGTGCATTTATACGTATAAGTGGGTTTAATATTGCCAGGCTAAATAGCACACTCCTTTCTGTCTGCCTCTCCCCATTCCCACTAAGCTTCCATTTATGTCTGCAATTGATTTTTCTTTTGTGCATTTATATGTAGAATTTTATAAATGGATGTAATATTACAGGATTAAAAGCTGACACTCCTTCCTGTCTACTTCTCCCCATTCCCACCCAAAAAAAAGAGTAAAGAATAAGCATACAAGATAAAGAATAAGAGTGTTTTGTTTTAACTATTTTTTCATGTTATAGGTTGGCAGAAGATATTATGTTTACTGCTTCCATATCTGACTGGACCAAATTCAAATGATTTATTCGTATGTTCTGATTGGTTAAATGCTATTTCACTTGTGCGATTTTCATTCAGCACACTTATGTTTTTCAGTGAGATATACGTTTCTTATTATCCTTGTGATTTGAGGAGCTTCTTGAACATTTTCAAGATATTTCAAAAGAAAGAAGGATGTCATATTGAAAGAAGAATTGTGATTATTATTCTTTTGATTGCGCAGATCTCTTAGTCTACCTGCTCCAAATAAGGAGACTTTGTCCAGACACTCATTTTTAGGACCAAATGGCCTTAGGGGGCAATGGCTTGGTCCTAGTGCAGAAATAAAGGTATAATTGAAGTGTGACTGTCCTTGTGCTGTCTTAACATGGATTATCTCTCATATTTGTTGAAATATAGGGTTTTAGATATTGATGGGGCAAACAACAGAATAGATATTGAATACTCTGTAAGATGTTGTGATGGTATGTATACAAAGCATGTCTGCTTTAAGTCTAATCCTTATTTAAATGAGGAAATAAATCGTGATATATAAGGAAACATTAGGAATCAATCTAAGGAGATAATCTAAGATACAATAATGATACTATGATATATTTTTCATATATTCTGTCAATATTGATATTGGACATGTGCAGGTTCAATATCCAAGCAGTGATCTCACACACGTGAATGATTCAAGGTTTGACATTCGTATCCTAATTTGAAATCGAGTTCCATGTCCTTTTTGTTTCATGTTCGTGATTTTTTGCTGTTCAAATTGCATAATTTTCATGTTTTTACTATTTATTATTGGTGCTTTTGTTGTCAATCTCAGTCAATTATTCTTTTAAAACTGTGTTATTTTCCCTTTTTTTAATGTTTTTCTCATTGCGAGTTTGTGGTGGCATCTGACTGAAAAATGCTGAAATTTGAATGCCAAATATTGTTCTCAGGCGTGCTGTGTTTAGGTTTGTAACTCTAAAATATAAAACATCCCACACACTTACTGTTTTTTGTTATTCACACTGATAGCCTGAATCAGACTGGGCTGTATGACATTCTGGCAATTAAAGATAGCGATCAAGGACCAGTTACATCCACCATGGACTCAGTTCTCTCCTTGGATGATGGAAGATGGTCGCGACCTTCTGTTGAGTATGGTTCTTCTGTTGTAACTGAATCAAGGGAGGACCCCTTACAATCGCTCAACATCAAGCAACCTTTGCCACCTCCTGTTCTTGCGCAGGTGCACCCAGAATGTGCCCATATTCCTCCTTCAAAAGTTGCAGATCCAAGACCGGGACCAGCTAAATCTTCTCATGATTCTGGACTTGGTCCAACAACATATCAACACCTACACATTGTAAGCCTTTTTTAGTTTTGTAGTTGAATTGTGTGACTTATATCTTGGATTTTGTTGGTCATTTTATCATGACTTCTTATTTGTGTGAGCTTTGGCTCTTGAGTTCTTATACTCTTTGAAAGTTATAACACCTTAAGTCTATGTTGCAGCCTGTCAAAATGATGGAAGATTTTTTGAGATTAGCTTCGCAGAACACACGGAAGAACTTAGAGACATGTGGTGTTCTTGCAGGATCCTTGGTAAGAGATATTGTTATTCTGTGTGCTTCCAAGTTTCAGAAAATCTCTTGGATGATGATTTTAACAGTTTTTGTAATTGCAATTTGAATGTCTCTAGAAAAACAGGGTATTCCATATCACGACACTTATAATCCCAAAGCAGGAATCAACCTCAGACTCGGTAAGTTGATGTCATGTTTCCTTTTTTTAATTTATTTTACAAGCTATTATACTCCGTCCATTGTAATTCCATGGGTAAAAAGCTTAACTTTTTTCATTCATCTTACTCCAGCTATATCCTGACAGACAAAATATAACATTAATATTGCTGTGAGGTTGTGTTGCACAGATGTGGTGATTTGTGAATCTGCATGATTGGTAACTATTTGTATCTGAGATAATTTCGTAATATTAAGTTGAAAAGCTGCTTCAACCAACATTTGAGTTGAAAAGCTGCTTGAACCTCCAATGTTTCTGTAAATTAGAATTATTAGCACTTATTTAAAGAACAAACAGCCGGTTCTTCAGTCAATTTTAGTGAGTTACCTTTGACTTTTAATGATTGTGGTAGAGATCCCTTGGTGTTGCTGAGTTGTACGTGAAGAATGATAGGAAGAAAGTCTGTGGTTATTATATGGGCTGGATAGGAAACACTAAAGCTAATAACCTGCATATCATAGCAGACTGCCTACATAGCAGAAAAAAGGATGAGAAGGGTATAAGGTTGGTTGAGTTGGGCTAAATGCAAGGAGAAAGTAAGCTTGGCATAATTTGATTGATGAATTGGGCCTCAGGGCAGTGAGGAAGCAAACACTGTTTTACGGTGTTTCCATTACATATTTTATGTTTGAGAGAGTGAATGCGTGGTTGTAATGTGTGTGATTGGGGTTTGTCAATTTTCATATGTAATACCTGGGTTTCTATGAGATTGTAAAATGAGATACTGATTGTATTCATTACAAATGAAAAGGTATAACTCATTTCCACTCTATATAAATGAGTAAACTCCAAATGTCATTTCAGTGCCCGAGATTTTAAAAATCCTTCATTAGTATCTGACTTTTGAAAACATCGTTTACTTTTAGTCTTTTTTGGTGCAAAATGACACTGGAAAATAAAGTAGAAGACTATGTTTAATTACTCTTTTGCAAGCTGAAGGGCTGACAGTTTATATTAAAAAAAATTTATAAAATGTCTAACTTGTGCAATCTTGAGAATCAATTTAAGATTTCTATATATTAATATATGTAGCACATTATCAAGTATTCGTTCTATTTTGTAGAAACAAAGAACTGTTGTTTTCACAGTTAAGTTTTTCTTGTACTGTCTGATTTTTATTCAGCATCTAATTGAATTTTAATATCCAGTGTTCAACTTTGAACGAAGAAGAAATATTTGAAGTTCAAGACAGCTTATCACTCTTTCCTTTAGGTTGGATACATGTAAGTGCCCCATTACTCCCGGTTGTTGCTTATTCATTCTTTTAGTTATATCCATGAGTAAATATTTTTCTACCCTGGATGGCGACAGCAAAAAACTTGATGTGAAGCATTGATTTTTCTGATTTTGTATCTCCAGAATTCAAGGCTTCTGATTTCAAGTGAAAGTAGTTGCCAAAGAAATTTTTGTTGCTGTCATGCTTAGAGTAGTAAGGATAAGAATTATTCATCAATTCTGATAGAGACTTGGAATTAAATTGGTTACACTAAAATGATAAGTAATTTACTTTATTCAGTAATTTCAATATGATTAATATTACACAGATGAAAAAAAAGTCCAGAATTTTGGCAGTTTGTGGGGGGCTGTTTGATAAATTAAAGTGGTGGGAGTAAGGACCTCGTGAAAGAGTTAGCAGGCAGGCCAATTGCTAAATCATTTTTTTAACGCTTCTGGCAAAATAATTCTGCCTGTTACATTTTTTCTTTAAGGAAAGCAGAAAAACATAATGCACTTGGTGCCGCAGATGAGTAGTGGTAAGAATTAAAGGATGAAATTCATCCTTTGCATTCTCTTTACCTGCTGGGACTTTGATTGATGTAAGATATTTAAAAGTAAAAGAAAAAAATAGTCAAAACTGTATCTTACTTTTTGGTTCTTGGCAAAGATTTTTCTTTCTTTTTTGTTGTAGTTGCTACACCCTCTCAAATCTTTTATCTTTATTATAAAGATGACCTTAAGGTATTAACTGATGTTTTGACGAGTACGGTAATAATATTAATATGATTGAAGATAGCAAGCCTTCTATATTAGTGTCCTTCTGTAGCTCTTACCTTTTGTTTTTCTTTAACTCACTTTAAGTTTACAAACTTTAAGTTTCGGTATTTATCTTATTTCTTTCGACTTTTCAGACACATCCATCACAAACTTGTTTCATGTCTTCTGTGGATCTACACACTCATTACTCATACCAGGTAATAGATGCAACTGTAATTTCAATTTCCTGTTTTTTCACATATTAAGATGTTTAAGCAGTTGTTATATTATAGCCCTCTATGTTTGACTACGGGGCTTAGACAAGAAACGGTGGCCGTAATGCTAGATAGTTGAGTTCTTGTGATGATGTTAGTGTAATTTTTAAAAGATGCAAGAGATTTGATGATGTCATGCATTTTAACCTATTTTGCATGAGATTTAGGGTATAATGTATGAAGGAAAAAGGCCTAATAACTTGGATTATTTTAGTAAAGCCACCGGAGTACAAGCTTTATTTTCTCAATTTAATAGAAGAATTTGCAAGAGATTTGATGATGTCATGCACTTTAACCTGATTTGCATGAGAAATTAGGGTAAAATGTATGAAGGAAAAAGGCCTAATAACTCGGATTACTTTAGTAAAGCCACTGGAGTACTAGCTTTATTTTCTCAATTAAATAGAATAATTTGGAACAATCAGCAAATGTACATATATTTCCTTCTAATTGTACCTCGCTGTATATTTGTGGCTTTGTTTCAGATCATGTTACCAGAGGCAATTGCTATTGTCATGGCCCCTACAGATACGACTAGGTAAGTTTTACCAGCAATTGTGTATTTTTGTCTATCATCAGATTAAACTAGGAAGCAATTGTGTATTTTGTCATTATCATTGCCAGATTAAACAAGGAAATATATGCATAATAACCCTGATCAGATTCGGAGTGTTGACCGTTATTTTACATAACTTTTTCCAAAAAACATGTTTAAATCCAATCACATGATCTTACATTGGAATAGGGAATGATTTACTCATTTGCTTGTGATTGATGGAGTAAAGATCAACTGAATATGCATGAGTTGAATGAATGAGTTCTTTTTCTTATCATTTTTACTCAATTCATAGATCATCAATGATGTGCATTTTTACTGGTCTAACCTTTGCCCTAAAAAAACGATAGGGTTATTTAGATGAATCCACGGAAAATATAATTATCTCATAGGGTTGCTTCTACCCAAGTTTTCCCCTCCCCCAAGTCCCAGTCTTGTAGCTGAACCATTGCCTTTGGTTCTACTGTTTTTTGATAAATATTTTGCCTTCGTAATAACATGTCTTTGGCATGTATTGACTAACCGATACCTGCTTATTGATATTTTGGTACTATAAGCTCTACCTTAGAAACTATCTGCAGGGGTTTTACCTTTGAAATGGAATGGAAATGATAAGTCTAATGCTGTATTTCAATATGGACATAATATTATAAGCTAGTTTATTTGAGAAGAGATGATTTTGATTTTGATTTATTTTGGCACTGCAGTCCACATGGCATATTTCATCTATCTGATCCAGGTGGTGTTTCTGTAATTCGTAACTGTCAACAACGTGGATTTCATCCCCACGAAGAGCCTTCGGATGGAAGTCCAATATATGAGCATTGCTCTCATGTCTATATGAACGCTAACATGGGGTTCGATGTTGTTGACCTTCGAGACCGATGAGTGTCTGTAGACAGGTTTCAACAATGATGATTTACTGCATCTTTTCTATCAGATCGCAATGGTATAGGTGGATGGATTCTTTTGTATTTATGAATTGAGAAGAGAATTATTAATCGCCATTCCCTCGATTTTGTATTATATCTGTGAAGCGGTGAAAAGGTAGTTGTGTATATGTTACTTTATACCAGGTGAAGGAAATTAGAAATGTAACTAAATTAATTCCCCATATATGACATTTCTCAAAGTCTTCAATACAAAACATATACAATAGTTGTTGGCCTTTTCACTTTGGTACTACCATTAAAAATAGAACATTAAATTGTAATTTCTGTTTTAAACTTCATATTTAATTATAACTTTCACAATATTATTTCATTTTAGTAAAAGTTCAGGTGAGGTTTGTGATTTATTTACTTTTATAATTTTCTCTCTTCAAATTTAACTCAATAAAGGGAAGGGGTATTTATTATTGATTTCAGGATAAATAGTTGGTTTAAAAGAATTAGTATTGTTATGTTTTGTTTATAGTATAATAAGAAACAGAAAATTACAGTTCTATATTTATTTATTTTTTTAAATTTTGTTAATGGTTAAGTTAATGGAACACATATTTTATGTTCATTAATTCTCACATGTGTTTATTAGATAAAAATTATTGTTAATATGCAATTATAGTTTTTCTTATTGTTTTGTAAATTTAAAATTGTCTTTTTTAAATATTAATATATATTAATATTTTTACTTTAATAATTATTATAAAACATATCTTCAATTATATCAATTACTTTAATAACAAAATTCAAACAAATTTAATATAGTTAAATTTATTGTACTAAGATTGAAATTTGTTTTATTTTATTAAAAATAAAGCGTGTTAATATTTATTGTACTATTTTTCATTTTAATTAAATCACTTTATAAAATTAATTATTTGAACATTCAAATAATATTTTTTAGCTCTTTATTTGCCCACTTTGGATAATATAATTTATTTTTAGGTATAGACTATCGTTTGTTATAGACATAGGACAAGTAACAAAAAGTAATAATTTTAAATTTTTTAGTTAAAAATTGTAGAGGGGTAAACAAAAATTAGGTTTAATTACATTTTCCCATTAAATTTGGGGCTATTTTAATTTTGATTACCCAAGTTTAGAAAAGTTCTTTTGGTCCCTTAAAATAAAAAATAAAAAAACTATAATCTTAATTTCTAAACATTAAATTTCAGGAGTGCTTATATATAAATCATATATATTCTTTCAAATTTTGAGGAACTTAAGAACCTTATAAATTTAGAAAAATTAAAACTAAAATTACTTTGAATTTCAGGACTAAAAACTGAGTTAGACCTAAGACTTACAAGTTTTCATAACAAACTATAGAAATTTCCTTATACTCTGTAACTTCGGAAGTAATGTCAAGAAAGGTGAAAGAGTTATCAACACTTTTCCTCCAATTCGATTTTTTTTTTCATATATACATAAGAATCATCAAATTCTTGTCTAATTCTTGTCTGTGTTTAGGGAACTCAATTACTTTAAAATTGTTTCAAGTTTTTATTTGTAGAACAGTCATAATTCATTCGGTTTCACAATCCTCGACTAAGATTTCAGCAGATGGAAGATATTTTACTGATGATCATGATAGAAGTATATTTATAGCATCAAATGATACCATTTTTAAATGAAAAAAGATCTACTTGTAATATTTTTTAACAAGACAATTCCACCCCATTACTATAATTTTTACACTGTAACACTAGTAAATATAAAACCATGAGGAAGGGGCATGCACACACACACACAGCAACTACTACAATTCAATGGGAAAGAAAATGCTAAAAATGAAATGTGACACAGCCAAAAAAACCACAACCATCGATTGAGGTGTGCTGTTACAGTTGCAGGATTTCAGCAACGAATTCATCAACCAAAGAATCAAATATTTGGTCTTCAACCACTGCACCAAGTTGAAAAGTATCAACCTCAAAATCTAGCCATTGTCCATATTGAATGCTCATGTCCCTATCTACCAGTTCATCCACCATTGAGTCCCTCATATCTCTCCAACTTGAAATTTCCTTCCACACTTCCTTTGCCAACCATTCATTTCTTCTCACCATTGCAACCCCTTTTGCCCACACTTTGTAACCCCCACCAACATAACGTCTGCATCTCAAGTTCAAACACTCACTCACACAATCAAATATAACTTTCCTTCTTATTCTGCACTCACCACCATCACTCTCAAACCTTCCCCTTCGGTTTTCCAACTGGTTGAACAGATGAGGGTTCACAATCTCACGAGCTCTGCCAAGAGAAAAGTCCATGTACATCAACTCCACATTACACAATATATCATTTACATACTCTAACTCCCATGTGCAATTTGATTCTCCAATCTTCATTTGGGAAAATCTACTTGATTGTTTCCTTAGCATGGTCCAACCTGATGCTGAATCAAACAAGTCTGTATAGCCACTTCCTGAGCCCACAACTTGCTTCCTGAAAGTAGATACTGTCAGTAGTGATCACGGCCATGTATGTAGCTTTTAGTTTTCAAAATTGTTTTTTGAAAATACAAATCAAATGTTCTGACTCATTAAATGACTAATTTCAGAAGAAACAATATATTGTCTCATGATGCCACTTTTACCTCCTTTTTTGGTCTTCTGAACTGGAAGCACTTGCACTGAATGGAGATTCACAGCTTTCAGTAGAAAAAGAAGGGTCAAGAACGGATATTGGACTCGGCTGTCCTGAATTGAATAACCCTGCTTCCATAGGATTGATCTCACACTCTTCCATCTTATCTAGCTGTAAAATATGTTGAGTTGATTAACATTCAATGTTTATCATAAGGAATATTATGCCTCCAAACAAAGTTAGGCTGATTTTACAATACAATGCTATTGATTCTTTCAATTGTCTTGTGTTACATTTTACTACAACACCCCAAATTCAGTTCCACATTAACTGCATAAAAGATAGTCATTAATCTTCAAATTTAACCATAAAGTAAGCAAGCCTAACTTCTCATAGTGTGGAAATTTAACTAGAGTCCTGCCATTATGTATTCATGCTAGAAAAAGGATAATAACAACAAATGCTAAAATATTCTCACATACCCGAAGCCTATGCTGGGATGATAATTCTGGAAGATAGGAGCGGTTACTGATCATGTCTTGATCTTTCTTCTGTTGCAACCCTGGAAAGAGGTTAACTGAATTAAGGGTGGGAACCAGATCTTTGGATTTTGGTGCAGTGCTGGAAGGTGACCTTGCTTTGAGAGAGTCATCACAAGAGTTCCCAATTCCATATGTTAACTCCCTCAACTTCTGATCCAAAAGAATACCTAAGGCATCACCACCAACTGCACTGTATCCTGCATTATCAGTTTCAGTATCAACCAACACTCTTCTAATATGCTGATCCAAGGAATTTAGGCCAGGTGTCTCAAAACCAGAATTGCTTCTTGTCAAGGGCATGGTAAATGTGAAGGAAACTACATCCATGTCTTTCTTTTTTACTTCTTCAGCCTCACCTTGGTATTTATTACTAACTACATTAGACTGCACAGGCTTCTGCGATTTGTCGATGAATAAATTATCAACAACCCTATCATTCCAGTCCCTGTCTGTAGACCTCTTTTTCCTTGGAAAATTGTTTGTACGAGTATACAAGACCTCCTTTTCACTGTCTGTCACACTCGTTGATGATTTTTTGGGCCCAGCTTTAGATTTTGCAGCAGATTTATTACTAGAGCTTCTATGTCGTCCACCAGAAGAATCCCCAGTCACAACTTTTCTACCTTGTGAATTGGAAACCAATTGCTTTGATGGTGGTTTGTCTTTATCCATTGGACAATTCTGTTTCTGATTATTCTGCCTGAGAACACCAGAAGCATCTTGACCAGAGGATTTCATGTGCAAACTTTTTTGAACATTAGCCTTCAGAGGCTTCTGGGAGTTTTTAGTGTCACATTGCTCTCTCTGCTCCACTAAACTTTTTCCACTACTAGAACTCAAGCCTTCCCTTCTTTGAACATTCACTTTTGCTTGGATTGCAAGTGAAATAGACTTCCCTTTATTTTTTGAATAACAATCTTCTTCTACTTGTGTAGAAGATCTGATAGGTGCATCCACAAGTCCATTCCAACTTTTGTTCAAAGATTGTCCTTTTAGATATTTGGCATCATTAGACTCAGTCAACCTATGAGAAGTTTCAAAAAGCCTACTAGTTCTAAGAGAGGTTTCTCTTTTTCCTTTCGGATCTCTAACTCTAGAGGTCTCTGAAGATGAACTAATTAGTTGTCCCTTTTGTGAAGCCTCCACTTTTTCTTTAAGGTCTCTAACCCTCAATGAACTAATTAGTTTTTCCTTTTGTGAAGCCTCTACCAGAGGTGCTTTAGCCTTTGTAGCAGCTTGGCGTCCAGGTTCAATAATTCTTGCTGCAGCTTCCATGATGTATGTAGCATTATTTGATGGAACAAAACCAGGATTCTTAATTGGGGACAAAAGTTTATGGTGTGTAAGGGGAATAGATTTAGCTGATTTGGGAGGCATTACTTCTGTTTGAAACTTTTCAATTGGCTTGCTACGGGTCTGTAGAGGCTTTGCCTCCATGAAATTCCTAGAAGTTCCCTCAGCTTTTTCAACCAACTTTCCAGAATATAGAATCTGATGATCATGAAGATGATTGAGATTTTTCCTCCAGTACTGCACATCTTGAATGCATTGGCTATCAAAATATGGATCAGAAAAACTGGAAGATGGCAATGAATCCAATCCCATAAGCCTAGCAACTACACCAGGGGCCCTTGTTCCACATACTTCAGAATCTATAACAGATGTAGCACAGCTATGATCACCACTATCTCTAATACTTCCCCCTATTCCAATTTCACCATCTTCGTCCACCTGAAATTATTAAACAATTAACCGCTAAAGTTTCATTATATTACACATAAAATAATATTTTGGAGCACAGTTTATAGTGATACCAGATAGGGAAGCATCGTTGCCAAGTTGCCATCAACTTTTCTTCTTTGTTTCAAGGACTCTGCCAATAGTGAAGAAAAAAGAGACCAAAAGCAAAACACAATCAATTATAGATCGATGAATTTTTATACAAGAACGACAAGAGACACAAACACTCATCAAATTTTGAGGTACCCGGCGTGGTTGAAAATAATTTCTTCCGTGATTTTGAGGTCCAGTCAAACATGTGGAAAAAGCCACCTTCATCTTTTGCTCCTTCTTTCTGAACTCTCATTTCCAAAGCAGAATTTAATAAACCTTCAAGCTAAATGATGAAACAAAAAGAAAGGTGAATGCTGTTAGTTGAGCAAGAAACATAATCTATAATCCACCAAAATTTAAGATGAGTTTCGAAGTAGATGGAATGCAAAGGGGTGCAATAAAAAGAGGAGATCGTTTATTCAATTGTTTGAGTAGCAATATAAACAATTAAAAAAGAGGTATTCAAGAAAAAACTACATTCCTTGAGGTTCCATTCCATTCCATCCTAGAAATTCAATGATCCAAACAATGACAGCTACTACTACTTCATTCTTTATCTTTCCATAAATCCAAACGTAGAATGACTTACTAGGAAAGCATGATTCGATCTCAATAGCAACTACTTCATTCTTTATCTTTCCATAAATCCAAACGTAGAATGACTTACTAGGAAAGCATGATTCGATCTCAATAGCAACACACAATTGAATCAATCGATTATTAACTAATGCAATCCAAAGCAAATCATTACATTAAAAACAAAACGACCAAAATTTCAGATGATCATCTCTAAGTTTCTTTCGAAGGTAAAGCAACAGGACACAATTGGATCAAATCTCTTTGATCATCGTGTTACTAGAGTCAAAAACCATGATTTTTTACTTCTCATTCAATAGAATCTCACACTGTTCCAAACTCGATACAACTGATCACGTAGAATAACCGAGAAATCCTATACTGAATTTGAGCTAAAATCAAGTACAAACATATTATTCTTAATGGGAAAAAAAATCTAGTATGAATGGAGAAAAAATAAACGCTTTTCACTGACCATAAATATCTAAGAAAAACTCACATCTTTTAATCATCCATAGTGGAAAAAGGGAAACATCTGCTTATATACAAGCATTACTTATCTATGATGTGATGTTGTAACCTCTAAAACTCTCATCAATTACAATCACAGCAACAAATAGATACCCCCACAAAGCCAAATTGAGGCCATTGAACAACCCAGAAGTGAAACGAAAGAAAACAGCACAACTGATACATATGACATGTGCATCCATCAAAAGCCGGTAAAAGATGAGGACATGAACCCATCAAAGGAAACGAAGAAAAGCGCAAACTTTACAGTGACATTAGAGTAAGAGCCTACCTTGAGAAGGCGAGATGAATCAACAAAGCATTGCGGTGACTACAACACTGTGAAGGTGTTTGAATTGGCATACATGGGAAATGGGTAAATGCATCAAATTTGAGGTGAACTGAAGAAGGAAGTGCCAGCTCCAGTGAGATCGTGCAGTTCAACGTTCTAGTGGTAAAGGGAAACAGAAATTAAATGCTTTTTATTTTCAAAGAAATTTTTTGTTTGAAAAAAAGAGGCCTTTTTGCCATTATTGAATGTGAGAAAATGGGAAACTTTCTAACGTCTCTCTGCGAGCGATGACATTTCAAATTCCTAACTCGGAAACATGGTCCGTTGTTTGACTCACTGCCACGTGTACAACATCGTTTTGTGTCTCTTTCAAATTAGGTCACCCTAATTTATTTTTTAAAAAATATACAATATGATTGGAATATCAAAATATATAAAACATTGTTGGAATATATATAAAATATGATTAGAGACTTAGATTGAGATACAACATCGTTTTCTTTCAACTTTAATTTTTGTAATAACATTTATTAAGTTAGATTCTTCTTTTAAAATACTTCATTTTCGGATATGACATGTATAAAGTTACTTTTGAAAGAGTTAAAACTCTATTTTAAAATGAATTATAGATATTTACACGAGTAGAATATTATTATATAAAGCACTTATTACATATGTTTAATCAATAATAGTTCAAAAACATAGTAAAATTATTACAACATTAAACGGCTATTTACTTTATTTCCATAAATTAAAATTAAATAAATGCATAAACATTCTCAATAATTTCTTCTCTTTTAACGTGCATTTCACACACAATATTGTTGAAGATAATTGCAAAAAAAATTCTCCCTCGACTATTCCAGGTTAGATACTTTTATTTTTTATCATTAAATATTTTATTTTCTTAACCATTTATTATTTTTATCTTTATCCCTGAATTGAATTGAGATTTTTGTTAAAGCACCTTTCTCATATTTAAAAAATAACTTTATGCAAAATTTCTAAATATTGATCTATTATACATTGTAAAATAAAATAAATTGTCCAACGCAGGTATTAAATTGTTATATAATTTAATAGTCAAATCTACTTTAATTTTAATTAATTAATTATGTAAAAAAAATTATACTAACAAATATGTAAAAATTAAACTCTAATTTTAAATTTGTTATAAAATAAAATTAGTAATAGTTAGGAGAAAAAAATAATGAAGAGCAGTGTCTTAAGAGTTCTATTTATATCTAACTTTATTATGTAAAATATTTGTATTATTAAGGGTTACAAATTCAAATTTTACAATACAGAATATTGTCCTTGAAGAGAACATACTCTCACTAATCCTCAGGAAGATCATAATACTAATAAGGGAGAATGATAAAACACAATTTTAATATGTCTTGTTACTGATAAAAAAATCACCAATATTTATACCTCCTGATAAAGAGTAGTCATATGAATAATTCTAGCAAAGCAAATCAATCGATCAATCATATAAATAAATGTGACATTAATTCATAACAAAATATAATTTATCTAAAATAATATATATTTACTTAATAGACTATATTATATTGGACATTTATTTTGAATCAAATTGATTGAATTTAATTCATAACATTTGATAGAATGTTATTATTGATTTTTGTTTAAACAACTGTTTAAAACTAATCGGATAAAATAAAATAATTGGTGAGTAAATAAAAAAAATACTATTTACAATTTAATTTTATAAACTTATGTTTTTTATTCAAATTTATGCAATTAAAGTTATTTTTAAATAGATTATTTTTAAAAAAATTTATACTTAATAATGCAATTTATTTGAATTTGAATTTTGAAAAGTTTATTTTATTTTTACTAATATTTTTTATATAATTTTATTTAAATTATATTTCAAGGTAATTTGTTATCTAATTTATATATTTTAAATAATTATTTTTAATACTATTTATTTTTATAAACCATTCACATGTATATTTCATAAGATAAATAAATTAATAGTGTACAATTTTTTTAAAACAAAAATAATAGTGAATAAATACTACCCATGTCGAACTTTTGTCATTCTATAAATTGTTTTGAAAAAATAAGTAAGAAACGAGAACTACTTATTCTAATACCTTTGTTTTGTTATATTTTAGGTGTTTTAAAGTGTTTATATAATGGGATTTTTAGGTCCAATCTAGATAAAATTTTAAGAAAATTCAAATTTAATTATGTTGAAAATTTAATTCAAAATCTAAAGTCTTATTAAGAATTAATAAAATGCTGTTAAAGTTCAATCAAACCCCAATTTTATGGCCAAAATGTAAATCAAGTCATAATTAGATTAAGCTAAAATGTTATATTTAATTCGTGACCAAAATTGAAAGCCTAAACCCTATATTTCATGGGACGAGTTTGAGTGAGTTGAACGTGCACAAAAACCTTGATTCAATTTGGGCTTCAAAAATAAGGTTGAAGCTTGTTGAAAATTCGTCTTGATGATTAAGATTTTGCAAGCTAAGTTCATATCTGGCTTCTAAAAATATTAAGACCATTTTCTATATTTCATTGAGTGGGTTTGAGAGAAAGTAGATGTAGACTTGAAAAAGTTGCTTACTAGAATGACTTAGCAAAATAAAAATTATAATAATAATAATTCAAGCTTAAGAAATGAGACTTGAGTATAAATTGCACAAGTTTTTGTTCTTTACCAATATTCGAATTATTAATTATTGATTTTTTTATCAATGTTTGTTTTTCGATTAAGATTAATTGAAATATAAGCTAAAATTATTTTTTCATCAACATCAGTTAGGGTTTTTTCAAGCAAAAGTGATATCGATATCATACTGTTTTTGAATTGATTTTAGTTAATATTTTTAGTTGATATTAATTAGGACAATTTTTTAACTAATATTATAATTATTTACCCGTTAAGATTATTTCTCTATTAACACTTTTTAACCTTTTCTATTGAAGTATGTAAAGATTATTCTTCTGTCGATGTTAATAGTATTTTTTTTTCATCAACATCGATTAGGGTTTTATTGAAGCGCGCACATGTTAATTGTCATTGTCTGAACGTGATTTTAGACTATATTCACTATTATAATATAATCATACACTGACCATTAGAGTTGAGGGTATCTATTCAATTTATAATATAAGAATAAATTTCTATAATTGTCTCCAAAAGTTTAAAACTATGAAACACAAACACACCTTATTCATGAGTGTGTCCCGTGTCCGACATGTATCAGACACGTATTAGTAAAATATTAAATTTGAAAGACATTTTTTTTTATCTTTAACATAATTTTGACATGACTCCAACATAATATTAATAACCACAAATTTAATGATTTTTAAAAAAAATTCACAAATTTGTAAATTTATCACATAAATTTCTATTATGATTATAAAAACAAGAAAAAAGTATTATATAATCACTACTTTTCACTTTTTTATATTAGATAAATAAATTAGATTCATTTATATGTTAATTTACAATGTGTTAATTAAAAGTTTGAAAATAATATGTATGTACATGTTGTGTCTCGTATCCTATTTTTTGTTGTATCTCTGTGTTTGTGTCGTATCTGTGTCTGTATCCACATCTAGGTATCCACATCTAGGTTTCCTAGGTTTAAAAGTCTCGTCGCTTTAATTTGATCCTATTTAATAAATTACAACCCTAATATTTTGAAGTATCTAAAATAAAGAGTATATTATATAACATCAGTGCATATATACACTCTCACATTCATATAGATAGATAAAGACGCACGCATTCATACAAGATAATGAAATCATAAGGAACAGGGAGCGAATTTATTCTTGAAGTTGTTTTCTGATAGATTAAGTACCTTGAAAAATATAAAGAGAAATGAAAAAAAGAAGAGTGAATTGTAAAGTAATAGAATTTATGTTCATAAATAGCTCATAAAAGAAAAGAAAAGCTACTCGCAGCTATACTCAGAGAATTCTGGTTAACATAGATTATCAACCGTACAATCTGAATAAAACACTAATAACAGTAGTAATTTCTAATTCACCAATTCGTTCTCCCAACATATCTAACGAATCATTTTCATCTTTTGGTTCCACTGTTCGGTAGTAATAACAGCAGAGGATGTGTATCTGAGAGAGATATATTATTCTTGGTGCAAGTATTTCAAATCCAAAACCATGACAGTTAAGCTATATATAATTAATCACAGGAAATTTACAAACTTTGACGCAACACAGAAACAAAATTGGAAACTTGTAAAGGAAAATCAAACTGCATAGACACTGATGAATCTATCTTATAGTCATAACGTTCCCATCCTCAGAATCACGTACGTCCAAAACCCTCAGTAGCAGCTAGCCCGTTTGTTAAAAAGCCAGACAGTGATTCACAAAGAAAAGAAAGCAAAAAACTTGTTAACATAATTTACAATGGCTATAACATTCACACTTCTTTTCAACATTTTTGGAAATTTTGTACAAAGAAGTAATTATGAGGAAGCTATGTGTTTCCTTAAACAAAGAAAGGTACTATACAAAGACCTAAAAGAAAAAAAAGTATGGGCTAATTATCTCACCTGGTACAAAGGGAAGTTGAGTTAAAGTTGTGTGAGGAAGAAGCTAGAGTCTGAGGTTGAGATCCACATCCACCACGTCATGGTCACGCGCTGGAACTTGCAGGAGCAGCGTCCCTGCACCATGAAATTGAAACAAAGCTGCACTAGTTGCACTACCAACACTAACGTTGGGTGAGAGATTTGGATGAGGAACCAAAGACCCTTTTGGTCCGATGTTGTATGATGGTTTGAACCTATGGCCATGTTGTTGTCGAAGATTGAGAAGGTATTTGAACTGGGCTAGCTTAGCACGTTCTCTCCTGTGCGCATTCTGGTGCCCTCCAAGTGCTTGAGAATTTGTGAATTGGCGGCGACAGTATCGGCAGTGAAACCTCTTTGCACCATCTTCACTGCTTATTGCAGGTTTCAAGTTGAAGGAGAAACCAAATAGCTTCATGGATGAATGTTTTGAGAGATGAAATTAAGAGTTTAATTTGTTGATTCGTAATGAGAGATAAAATCATACTAAGTTTGAAGCAACATGTAATGTTATTATTATTATTATTATTATTATTTTATTATTATATTATATGTGTGTATCTGCAGCAGTGATTGGAGATATGGAGACATGCTTTCGTGTCAATGTATGAAATGGCCTGCAGTTTGGGCCCCCACTATATTAGGTAAAATCTAATTCATCACCCTCATATTTTGTCTCTTTCTTTTATCTTAACAATAATAAAAGTAAAGTTTTCATTATTTGAATGTTGTATAAATTCAATTCAGTTCTTTCTGTTCAAGACTTGCATTTTATGGTAAAAATAGTAAATAGGATAAATGATGGGCTAGTGTTAAAATAAAAAATTGTAATGATTTCTATCCTTTGTATGTAAATTTCGGATATATTAGGTTAGAGTAATACCTCACCATTTTTTTTTAGCTTATACAAAACTCAAAAATATTCTTTATAAAGTAAAAAAAAAATGGTAGCCAGTTTAGACAATGTTTCAACAATCCTTGGATTAAAAACAATTGAGCACACTTTTCATTTGACTGCAGCAATATCCTCCTCCATTATTTTACTAGAAATCAAACTTTCTGTATTTATAGTTAGGTCAAAAATTATAATTAATAATCAATGTGTAACTTTTTATATAAAAATATGGTAGTTCAAAGTACTAGATTTTATTATAACTTGATTTATTTGACTTCCATTACATGATAATTAATATATTTTACAAATTTAATTATTATTTATTTGGTTATCTAACCTCCGTCACAAAACATATGATGCACCTTACAAATTTAATTATTATTAGACTTGATCCATGTTAATTATTATTTGGTCAGGTGACGATAATCTAAAATATTTAAAGTTAAATGATCTACAATTATAAATATGTAATCTAAACTATTTACACTTTTAAATGTATTTAAACTATCCATATTTTAAAGATATATCTAAATTATTCACATTATAATAATTATTCCATATAACTATCTATATTTTCTAATATATTGCTTAACACAAATAGATTAAAGACAAATAAAAATCAATATATTATCAACAATAAAAAAGTGTTACTTATTCCTTTTTTAGATTACAATTTTTGAGTTGTTACGTTGGTTACAATAAAGTTACAAAATCAATTATTGCAGATAAAATGGAAAAAGTATTCAATTAAAAATTATCACTTATACTCCAGACTGTTATGTATAAAACAAACAAATAATCCGCATCATAGCATAATAAAAATAATGACGTAACATTTTTGTTTGTAAGTATTCTAATAACGGTCTATATTCTCCCTGTCCCATCTAGTCGTCTAATGAAAATGTAGGAAGGAATTTGCATCGAGTTAAAAAAGCTAAAAAAAAAAACTTAATAGGATTAGTAATAACACTAAAACGATGGACACACTTCTTTAAAACGACTTTTAAAGAAAATAAGTACAAAAAGTGAATTTTATGGGTTAAAAATAGTTTATACATAAATTGTAAATAGTTTTTAATTTATATAAATATTTTGATAAACAAATTTTAATATGAAAAAATAATTTACTTTTTCTTCTTTTTTCTCATAAAAATTTAAAAGATATCTTAAACTCACACAAACATGCTCTTCTCACTACAAAAAAAAAATCTCTTACTAGTGATTAATTTTAATGACAAAAAAGAATTAATAAGTGATCAGTTTAGACACTTTTATAAATTAAAAATTAGTGGTATCTAAAATAATTTCTAAATTTGTTACTATAGTGAATTGGTCTCTAAATTGATAATCAATATTAGCTACCAAGATTCCAGCTACCAATGAAATTTGTCTCTAAATTGGACAAATTTATAAACTATTTTATAAACTAAAAAGTAAACTAGAATAGTTTTTAAATTGGTCACTGTAATAAATTGGTCTCTAAATTGGTCACTGTAATGAATTGGTCTCTAAATTGGTCACTGTAATGAATTGGTCTCTAAATTGATCACCAATATTAGTTACCAAATAAATTTGTCTCTAAATTATATCTAAATTGATCACTAATAGGACAAATTTAGAAATTATTTTTGTTTGATAGTTAAAACCCTTGTAGATAATGTTAGTGAGCAATTTAGATATCATTTTACTATAGTAACTAATTTATATATCATTTCATTATAATGACTAATTTAGAAACTATTTTAGTTATCAATAATTTTTAGTTTATAAATTAGTATCTAAATTAATTACTATAATAACTACTTATTTTGTATCCCTACAATTAATCATTAATAATTTTTTTTTTATTTCTTAAGTTCAAAAGTTGAAGAACCTTTAATGTTCGGAATTTGTAGGAAATAACACGGTTTTTTTTTTTATTTAAAGTTCTAAAGTATATGTCAAAGAAAAGTTCTAAAATAGATATTTCTATTAGCTCCCTTTTATATTAAAAATAATAGTTATTTATTTATTTATTCTTGATTATTTTTATTCTTATTTTTACTCTAATCATCTCTCAAATAAAACAAAATAGCTTTAATACCTAATGTTTCTCGTGTGTTATATGTGTAACGTTCCATTTTGGATAGTAGCATCCAGCTTTGATAAGTAAATTATTATGATGATTATGTTTTATGGGAAGGTAGTGGTTAAGAGATCAATATTGTCTTGAGATAATATTTGAATAAAAAAATAGTTTTTATTATAAATATAAATTATAATTAGTTTCAAGATTGATAATTAAAATAATTTATATTATAAATTGATATCTAAATCGGTCATTAACATTGATTAATATTATTTATTAAGATTTTGACTACTAAATAAATTAGTTTTTAATTAAAAAATTAATCTCTAAACATAATTTCATCACTAAAATTGATCATTATTTAAAAGTTTTTTTTTAGTATTTGAAAATATTTAATTTGATTTTATAAATTAGCAAATATATTATTATTTCTTAAAATTAACAACCAAAAATAAACTATACTCCATTTAAGGTCTTCTTAACATATCAACTTACATATTCATAAATCAAATTAATTCCGTTCAAATTAAAGAAACAATGATTTCGTTAAAAAACTTATGGCTTTACTTTTGGATAATGATATTTTTATTATTTTTTATTTACTTATAACTCACCATTTTAATAATTCTTAAATATTTTATTTTTTTTAGTGGTGTGGTAGGATGATCTAAAGATATTAGAATGGTAGATTAAAAATGAATTAAAAAAAGTTAGTTAAAATATGATTATTTTTTTACTTTTACTTATTATTTGATTTATCGCACAATTTTCTTACCAAGTCAACCAGCTCATTTTAAATATTTTTTTATTTTAAAAATAAAATTTGCTAATCATCCAAGCTAGATTCCTATACAGTTAAGAGAATCTAAATGTTAGATACTTGTCTCAGCTACTTTATTTTACTTAGCCCATATGATGTCCTACACATTAGTAAAGTTAGTTTTATGATTCAATAAGGCTAATTAGTCACTAATTGACATGTTTAACCATGTGTTAGATATCCTAGTATTTTTCTAACATCTCACTCATGTAACAATAACTTGTTTAAAATAAAACTGTTTTTTTATAAGTTCATTGGATAAAATCAAGTTAATTAAGTTTTAAAGTTTAATTTAATATAATATGAAGTTTTAAGTCAAAATCCTATCTGTAGACATTTAAAAGTATCATACTAGTTTTTTTTTTTAAGAAAAAGTCTATCATAAATTAAAAGGATGAAGTTTAAATTTAATCTGTTTTTATAACAAATAATGAGTCCAGGTTTATCAAACCTAGTTTACATTAACTTTTACTAATAGTATAAAGATGGTGTGACAACATTTAAAGATGATGTTTTTTTCACTATTTTCACAACAAAGAGATCTTGATGCAATCAATACAAAAGATTTCCGATATAAGAATTGCTCATTTCAAGACGTTGACCATTTAAGGTGAAAACTATTATTTATAAAAAATACTTATGTTTCAATAAATAAATAAAGAATCATATATTTGACTACAATACAAACACTGTATTTCATTTTACCTTTTTGTACAAAAGTGATATTTCCCTAATTTTATTTTAATTTTTTTACACTACTATATTTTAACTATAAGTAAAACGGTAATTTTGTATTAATTTAACATTCATCATTTTGGAATATTAAATTTTTATAATGGTTCTTTTAGATATATTTTATATATATTAATAAATTGATGTATATGTTGTTTGCGTAAAAACAGTAAAAAGTAAGATATTTCAGTATCGATTAATGACAATAATGTAAAAAGTACCCTTGAATATGAGTTTAGTGTCTAGGGTTTATTAGAATAAACTAGAATCAACATTTTTATGATTGAATTCAGACATGAATTTAATCTATAAGGCAATTTTTTTAAAAAATGAGTTTTATGCATATTTATTAATAAATCAAATTATATGATGTTTAATTTTTTATTTTTATAAAAATTTAGACTCGTGTTTAGATTCTAACATTTTTGTCATATTTGTTGTGAATTTATTCCATGTAAGTGTAATATATTGCTTTAATTTGATGTTATCATTCTAAACCTTCCTATTTGAACCAAAATATTTTTTATTAGAATCAACCTTTTGATGATTGAATTCAGGCAATAATTAAACTTTCTAAGGAAAAAAAATGTGGAAACAGTTTAGATATTAGTGACAAACAATACTTGTAATTAAGTGAACAAAAAACAAAAATATACAAATATTTAAATGATGATACTTTAAAAGGATTTGAGTAGTAGAGAAGTTGACATCAAAGTGTGTAAACGACAATCAATTAAAAACATGCATGCAAGAGATCAGGAGTAAATTTTGATTTTATGCTGATTTCTTTTGCTGTTTTTTACTGTATTTTCATAATACACCGATTATTATTAATTTTACTGTTTTAAAATATATTAAAAAAATATTTAAAATATTAATACAGTATATTTTTAATGTTAAAAAAAAAACAACAACAAAAATCAGAAAAAAATATGAACTAGTAAATATCTATGTTAAAATGGTAAGGAATTGGGGTGACATTAGTCCATTTTGTTCGACACTTGCACGTTATGGTGGACCAATTGTTTGAAAACATTGGTTGAGGAGTTTGGGGGTTGAGTTAAGAACATGGTCTATGGGAACATCATTGCTTCCTCTAAACGACAAAACACACTTGGTAGGGGACACCTATGCCAACAAATTCCAATGAACAAACCTAAAACTAAAATGTGCCTCACTCTACTGTGCTTCTTTTTTGTCGCTTAACTTTTTACTGTTTTCTTTCTTTTCCACTTTTTTCTCTTCAACAAACAGACAAAATACACTGTACAATAGAAACACCACCACTCACTCTTTATATGCACTTTGCCTCCCAACTCCCTTATACGTTTACGTACTATGCAAAATCTTCATTCTCCATTTATCATTCGTCAAATAATTCAGCAAATTTTAGAACTTTAAAGATGAAGAAGTACAATGGGATGCCAAACTTTGGCGAGGCTCGTACTAACAAAGTGAGTAGAGTGAAGAAGTGAAATTATATTAAAAGCTATGCTTTAAACCACAGGCAATGAGATTTTCGGATGGGTTTGGTTCATAATCAGATAATTGATTCCAATTAAATTAATATTACAACGCAGAAGTAAAAATTAATTATTTTTTATTTAACATGAATTTTATTCTTTTTTTAATTAAAGAAACCAAACATTTACTTATTTTGCGTTAGAAAATCAATTCTAACTAATTATACATCAATTTTACACATAACCAAAATACGCACGAAATCTAACCTTTATGCTTCACACTTAGACACAGCACAATCACTCTATTATATATTCATGTTTAATTTTCTTCAAGAGTTTAACTTAAGAAAAATTATTTTTTGACAAACTTTTGTTTTAATAAATTTGACAAAATTTTCATAAATAGAATTAAATAATTTTTTTTTATTTTTTAACCAAAATAAAATAATAAAATAATATATATGTTTTTTTTATCTAAATAGCTAATTTGTTAAAAAAAACTGTATCAAACTATCATTTTTCTTAGGTTAATATCTTACAACGTCTCTATCACACCTACTTCACAAAACAGACAAAATATGTTTCATTTTATATAAGTAACCATTTGTAATTTTAGTTGCTAATTAATTTTCATTTTATACTAGTAGTATTATGAAAACAACATGCAACATCTGCTATGCTATCACAATAGCAGAAAATCAAAACATTTACACAAGATTAAAATTAAATTAATCTCCCATATTTATTATGTTGTACTCTAAAACAATTCATCTCATACCAAACATATTATATTGAGTATTATATATTTCAAAATAAAATAAAATAAAATCAATTAGACAATAAATTAATAATAATATACATACATTTTTCAGAAGATTCGTATATTAAATCATCATCAAATTAAAATTCAAGAATTATGGTAAGTTTAGTGCAATTGATATTAATAAATCACATTAGATATGTGACATGCAAGAAACTTTTCTTCATTTTTTCATTATATGATATAATTTACATGACTTAAGTGCCAATGAAATAAATTATATCTATTGATTATGCCATAGGTTCGTTAACTGCCACAAAAGTTACAACTCAACTAAAATAAAGTCAAATAAATCAGCTTTTCTTATCTTGAATTCACTTAAGATGCATCAAGCAAATTAGAACTCCAAAAATCATGAAAATAATAGAGATTACGGAGTAAAAGTAATTTGATTCTGTCAAAAATCAATTGGATGAATGTGCTTTTAACTAAAAATATAATTGTAAAGGAGTTAAGGCTTAATATGTTATTTTATTAATAATAGAGGAATTTATTCAATATGATCTCTCAATTGTTGTTGTCTTTAATTCAATATCTTTTTTATTTAAAGTCATGTACTTTGAGTTTGAATTCTCTATTGATTTTACTATGTTGTTCATCTGTTGTACCTTCGAAATACACTGATGGTCATTAATTTTCAAATTTTAAAATATATTAAAATTATCTTTAAAGTACTAAAACAATGTGTTTTTAATGCTCAGCAGATGACAATACAAATAAAGTCAGCAGAGAAATAGGCCAAATTTAACATCTCGCAACGGATTGACCTACCCACGTTGTCACTTCTAATGATTACGTGTTAGGCACTTAGTTTCTCCATCCTCTCTTTTTGATTTTACTTACCACCGTTTTTTTTTATTCTTTGGAGATGACTGTGATCAAACTTAAAGTGAACGGATTAAGAAACCTAGAGGTACTGATACATAATCATCTTTCAAATCATGTCAACATCAATTTAATAAAAGAAACTATATTGATTTTCTTTAAATAAAAAGAGATTAAATTGAGATAAAAATAATTAAAGTATTAAATTGGATAAATTTTCAAAGTCAAAATCAAATATGCATACATTGATTTTTTTTTTATGAAGCATGAAAAGGTGATAATGAAAAATCATAGAAGAAAGATAGTTTTTTCTTTTAAAATTTTGTAATTGTTATTTTTCTTTGGATTTAATTCGAACCGAGCGTATAAATATTTTTACATTGTTATGTAATCATTATTTTTCATGCACCGTTCAATTTTTCAAATAATTTTCATGCATATATATGGCAAATTCTAAAAAAATTGCATCGTAAACATTTTACACCGAAGCGTATCACAGTTAAACTCTTGTTATAATTAAATATTATATATCATTTCTGTATCTCAACTTATTTATGTTCATTAATTTCGTGATTATAACAACTACAATTGCTAAATGGTTTGAAATTAAAAAATCGACTGATTTGTTAAATGTTTTTGTTTAAAATGTTCTAAACTGTTTATACTAGCGATTGCATAAAACAAGTTAAAACAACATTAAAGAAGTTTAGCCCATTATTTTTTTAGAAATCAATTTTCAAATAACTCTTAAACTCATCCACTCCTACACTCTTAAATTCAGTTGTATACATTATTTTTTAAGTTTCTAATCCATCTTTTTAATTTATGCACATCGCATCTTCGAATAATTATGCCGTGTCAAATAGAATAAACAAAACCAAAATTTATATTAAAACCTACTAACCATTTGTGTAAGTACTCCAAAACAAAAAAATTAACTTACAAAGATATTAAATCAAATTCTCAATAATTTATTATCATTAATTCTATCAAAACTAACTATTTTCACTGATCAAAGTAACTCTCCTAGAGCCATTTGTATACCGAACAAAAACAATTTTAGGATAGAAATAGAGTTAAAAATGTAATAATGATTTCTAAGAGATTAAAATACTAATAAGTGTTGTGGTTGCACAATTATTTGGTTCCTGTCGAGGTCATGTGGATCGAATCACAATTCAAGAATGAGATTTATAGTGAGATAATTGCTGAGGAAAGATTGTTCCAGGTGATATTAATTGTCTTATGGTGGAGGTGAATAGACTCGGTCACTATCGAACTGTAACTTAAAATATTACGGTTCTACTCAAAAAGAGTTACACTCTAATTAATTGTTATAACTTTTGATTTAATAATAAGTACCCGATCAAATAATTTGTATCAAAGTCAAGATCACGAATTTAATTCTTGTTTTTGATAATCTTCCATTTGACAAAACATTGGATTAAATCTAACTTTTTGTCTTTCCAAGTTGGTTATTCCGGTAAATCTTTAAAACATTAAGATCAAACAACATATAAAGATTTAAAAACAGAAAGGAACTTATTCAAAAAACAAATTTTGAAAGAAAAAAAACTCCTTCAAACATGTTTTATTCCACCTCGTAAAATTCCTTCTTTAAATTTTGTACTTATGCCTGCACTTTAAGCCTTCCACAAGGAATATAAATCTGTAGAAAAGAATAATAGGCTGTCCATCATATTTCTTTATCCCATATCTGAAACAAAGAATCATTCAACTTTCTAATTTTTTAATTTTAACCAACATTTGCAGAAAGATATCTTCTTTCCAGAAAGTCCTAACTACTCGGTTTTGGTCTTTACTCCTCTTCTTTCTAGAAAGATTTCTTCATCAAACACTTTTTAATTTAGAACTCAGTTTTGTTTTTTACTTCTCACTTCCTCACTAAGAGATAAAAGGGTGGCTAATTCTCACTATTATGGGGTTTGCAGAGAGTCAAATACACATTAATCTCATCAAAAATCTTATTTGGACACCTTGTATACTACTATTCAACATATAGTGATCAACAAAGAAATAGAAAAATATATGTATAACGATATAACATAACAGTAAGAAGAGATAAGAGTGTTCGATTATCACTGCTTTTAATCTTAATTTCCACGACATAAGAGGCTGTTCCAGTGACCGCTAGATTCAATGGTATCATTAGACGACAAGAGAAACAACCTTACTTTTATGCCAGGGCTGCAAATAAAGCGCATTAATCTCAGAAGCAGTGTCAGAAAACGATTTACCACTGTTCCTACTTAGTACTTGGCAATACCTTTTAAGGGCAATGCATGCATAAATGTTCTCTCACTTTTGTAAACATTTACGAACTCTGAATTAACTGAAAGGCTTGTATACTTTGGGAGAGTAAAGATTCTAGTGTATTCATGAGCACACGCTTTATCCTCATCAAACACTACCCTTTTAGTGCTTATAATTAATTATGCAATGTCCCTTGAGTGAATGCTACGAGAATCTCTGACCTTTAAGTAACCTTTGTTCCAAGCAATTCTGTTTTTATTCTTTTCAAACATTCCCTGCATAACATAAAACTTAACTCCTAACATAACAATCTGTCGTGTGAATTTTGTTTCTGCTTAACCCAAACAATAATGGCAGTCACACATGCTGACCTTGAACCAAGGAGAAGAAAAACAGATTTGAGTAGCAAAACAGGTGCTTTTCTTATGGCTCTCACAATCCTATTGGGTCTATTCTGCTTCGTTCTGTGTCTCATAGCAGAAGCCACACGTTCCAAGGTACCTGTTTAGTTAATACTGTTTGAAAATTACGTATCTTTTACCTACTCTTGGATGACTTAAGTTACTAGAAATAAAACAATTTCATAATATATGAATAGAGCGCAAATCTCAATCTTACAAGTCAATTTTGTGGGGTTGATATGACAGGTGATGTGGACGAGCATTAATGTAAATGGAAAAGGAAGTAAATCAGAATGTGTTTACAGTGGGAGTGGGAAAATGCCATTGTTATGCGCTTCCTGTGCTTTCATTGGACTAGCATTGGCCATATTGGTGGAGCACACTTTCATGTTGATAGCAGTTAGTAATTCATCACCTGCATTACTCACCTTGGATCCTGATTCTGCTTCTGCCAAATCATTAACATGGCAAGCTGGGTTCTTCTTCGTTACAACTTGGTAAGGAAAAAAAGTCACAAGTTGTTATTTTTCCACCTATTGCATGACAAATAGTTCCCTATTATCTGTTTTTTTAGATCAAATGAAAAACTTAAACTTTTGCTGAGAAGATTGAGCAAAAAATATGAATATTGGTTTGGCCATGTGTTGTAGGATTTGCTTTGCAATTGGGGAGATTCTGTTGTTGGCAGGAGTGAGTGTAGAGTCAGGGCATTTGAAGAATTGGTGGAAGCCTAAACCCAGTTGCATTAGTGTTAGAGAAGGTTTGTTCTGTGGTGCAGGGGTGTTTGCTTTAAGCACGGTTTTTCTAGCTTCTGCTTTATACCTAACGGCACTACGTGCACTGAGAATATCGCAGGAGCAAGAAAGTGTTCGAAGAGAGGTAGCTCTTAGTGCTTCTCTACCAAGAGGATCTCGACCACAAATCACCACTGTTACTAGGGAGAACCCCACAACCAGAGAGACCCCATTATCTGTATTTCCATCTCCTTTCAATAAAAGCTACACCTTTGTGTGAACTTGAGGGAAAGTATAGTTTTGGGATTCACACAATTTTATGTTTGGTGAATTTTTCTTTGAACCTATGGATAAGAACTAAGTTACAAAAAAATGTGTTTTCGTTTAGGGTCTTGAACTACAAGGAGCAAGAAGTTGTGACATAAACAACTTTGTCTTTAACACGAAAAATCATGTTGGAACAACACACATTAAGAAAATTACTCCGTGGAGAAAATACGAAGAAAAATAGTTGAAGTATGATGAGGCCCGATATCGTACACTGCAGCAAACCAATGCGATTGCAAATTAACTTACATGATTGAAAGGTTCGAATTTGGAAATTGCAACTTCAACACATTAAGCTTTTCACCCAAAATGTTGAGCATTGTTTGTCAAAATTGGGAACAGAATAAAAGTAGAAAAATATTATATACCAACTAAAAAGAAATAACTAATTTTTTAAAAAAAAGTAGTGTGCTAGTGGGTGGTGTTACCTCTATTTATTTATTTTAGTTACCTTTTTACAATTTTACAATAGTAATTTTGGTCTAATTTTAATTTCATATATGTTTATTTCTTTTGTTTTAGACCAATTGAACCCTAAATTAACATGTTAATTTGATATACTATAGAAATAATTTAATTTCGTATATAATTTTAATTATTTGTCTTTTTTACCACAGTATCGTTAAAATGAATAGCATACAATTAAATTATGGATAAGTGGCAAAATTTCTTTTAGAAGTATGATGGAAATGAAATATAATAATATACGGTATAAATTTAAACGATTGTTTTAGGTAACGTCACTAATAAGTTTATTTATTATTTTTATAATTTTAATCAAATAATGTAAACAATGGTCGAACGAATAACAAATCGAATTAATCAGATTTTTTTAGAGTAAGTCCTTTAAAGTTTTATAAATATATTTATATTGCATTTTCTAGCTTATACTGAGAGTGTTTCTAGATTTAACGAGTTTTGTAAGGCGAGAAGGGTAAAACTTTAGTTAATTTAACTATTAATATGTGTTTTGATAATTTTGTATGTTTTTTTCCCTTAGTTGTCCAATTCTTTAGGTGTAATTTTCTTGTTTTTTTTTTTATCTCTAACATAAGATTATTTTTGTTTAGTTAAACTGGGATGTATAAATATTTAGATTTAAACTACACATATCAAACTGTTTAATGGACTCTTTATAAAGTTAATTTTTAATATATAGCAATAAGGAATAACTATGAGTTTAAAGTTACTACTATAATATTGTAAAAGCAAAATTTTGAATTATTTATGTGACTTTTAGTAGACTTCTGGTATACTAATTAATATGTTGATTGTGATGTAATTATATATTTAGTTGAATAATTAGTTTATCCTATATTTTTATTTATGATTTTGATATAGATATATAATTAGTTTACCTTCTATTCTTATCTTGATATGTGAATCGATGATAATATAGTTTATGGAAAAAGAGAGAGGTAATATCAATTTTAAATATTGTTTTCATATTTTTTAATTGAATAATATAATAATATTTATTTGAAATTTGTACGTTTTAATATAATTAAACTACAAAATTAAAGTGTTATAAGTAAGGCACACTTCACAATTTTTTCTACTGGATGACTTGAATAGCATTGCTTCTAGATTACTTTATTGTAAATACATTTATTTGAGTTCATAATTTTATTCATTAATTTATGCTTAATTATATTTATTAAATTTATTTTATTTATAATAGAACATTAAGTTACGATGTATCTTATACAATTATATTGTATACTCTATCTTAAAAGTAAAAAACTAGTAATCACAAATTAGGAAACTCAGTTCTCAATTTGCTTCAGTAGAAAATTGGAAGAGCCACACAAAAAATGTATCTTTGAAGAATTAATCGTAAAAAAATATTATTTTATTTTATGGTTTATTTTTATGTCAAATAAGTCGATCAACATCACTGTATCGAATATTTATGTCAAGTTACACCTTTAATAAATTAGAAAGAGTCATGGATAGGATTTATTATTATAAAAACCAATAAATTTGTAATATGATTATTTATAGTTTAAAAAATATTAGTATTTTTAACATCAACAGAATTTTTCCGTATCTAATTATTTATATTAATTTAATCAGATGAAAAGTTAAAATGTAAATGATTAATAAATAATTTAATGGTCGGATGAAATGACCGTTGAAAGTTTAAAACATTAGGTCGCATTATGATTGTGGTATGATTTATTATTGAGGACCCATTGCTTGGATCCATAACCCGCATCGAGCGCGAAGGTTTAGATCCAAGATCCAAACCCTCACATTACATAAACCTAACTGTCCAATCCAATCTGTAGTATCAAGTATCTAGCTAGGGTTTTTCAAATTCTTCTTCCCCTGTTCTTCATCCATCCGATTTCCGCCAAACAAAACCATGTCTCTCAGGCCAAATGCCAGAACCGAGGTTCGCCGCAACCGTTACAAGGTTGCAGTTGATGCCGACGAGGGTCGTCGGCGAAGAGAGGATAATATGGTCGAGATCCGAAAGAGCAAGCGCGAAGAGAGCTTGCAGAAGAAGCGTCGCGAAGGTCTCCAAGCTCAGCAGCAGTTTCCGGCTCCTCTTCAGGCTTCCACTGTCGACAAGAAGGTGCATCGTCAGTCTTTGCATTCTGTTTATTGCTTTTGTGCGAATTAGGGTTTAATCGCGCGGTTTGATACTGCGATGATAGTTAGTTATAGAACCAATTTTTATGGTTATTTATTTGTGCAGTTAGAGAGTCTTCCTGCGATGGTTGCTGGAGTTTGGTCGGATGAGAATCCTCTTCAACTTGAAGCCACCACGCAATTTCGCAAGCTGCTTTCAATTGGTAATGTCTGCTTTGTGAATATTGTGCTTCTAAATTCTAGTTGTTGATCGTCTAGTAGTATATATCGTTTGGATTTTATGTGTTAAGGCTTGGTTGTTGTTTTTTGCTATAGAAAGGAGCCCTCCGATTGAGGAAGTTATTCAAGCTGGTGTTGTTCCGCGTTTTGTTGAGTTTCTTGTCAGGGAGGATTTCCCTCAACTTCAGGTTCGAGGACCTTTTTGCTCTGCATCTCAATTCTTGTGTTTTTCCTCGTGGTTGAAATCTGTTAGTTGTTTATGTTAATTGTTGTTTGTTTAGTTTGAGGCTGCGTGGGCTCTTACAAACATTGCATCTGGGACTTCTGAGAACACTAAGGTGGTCATTGATCATGGGGCGGTTCCTATATTTGTCAAGCTGCTTAGTTCGCCTAGCGATGATGTTCGGGAGCAGGTATGTTTTTGAATGCGGGTGGGGCAGCACGTGCATCTTGCGTTTTAATTGTACTGAAACATTAATTCCCTTGAAATTCTAGGCAGTGTGGGCTTTGGGAAATGTTGCTGGTGACTCCCCTAGGTGTCGAGATCTAGTGCTCAGCCATGGCGCCCTCGTCCCACTATTGGCTCAGTTGAATGAACATGCAAAACTTTCAATGTTAAGAAATGCCACATGGACATTATCTAACTTTTGTAGGGGTAAGCCACAGCCTCCATTTGAGCAGGTAATGTCCTTTTATCTCTTTATCGGTTCATTCACCTCTTGAGTTAGTGTCTTTTAGCTTATTCTTACTGCTAATATTTAATGGACAGGTGAGACCAGCGCTTCCAGCACTTGAGCGCTTGATCTTCTCCAATGATGAAGAAGTATTGACAGATGCTTGCTGGGCATTATCATATCTTTCTGATGGCACAAATGACAAGATTCAAGCAGTTATTGAAGCAGGTGTATGTCCCAGATTGGTGCAGCTGCTCTTGTGAGTACTACTTCTACTATACCTGTTAAATGGATTATTGTGTCAGTGGTTAACTTTGTATGTATGCTTTTCAGGAACCAATCTCCCTCGGTGCTGATTCCTGCTCTTCGTACTGTCGGAAATATTGTGACTGGCGATGACTTGCAAACTCAGGTAATTAGTTGTCATCATTTGTAGTAATTCTTTTGATACTTTTGAAAGGAGCAGAAGAGGTAGTACAATAGTCGTCACACCTCTATAGCAGGAATTGTTCTGTGTGCTCTTTCTGCTATCTTCTGTTTTGTGCATGTATATTGTTCTTCAAAGAATCTCCTAATTCTGGTGGATCTTTTTTTTTTTTTTTTTTTCATTAGTCTATTATCAATAATGGTGCGCTCCCTTGCCTTTTGAGCCTGTTGAATCATAATCATAAAAAAAGCATCAAGAAAGAAGCTTGCTGGACTATATCAAACATTACTGCTGGAAATAAGGAACAGATACAGGTAAGCTGGCAATGCCCAGTTCTCACTGCTTTTTATTTTTGGTGATTTTGTTGTTTTGAATTTGTGTACATGTTAATTGCATTAATTCGTTGAGAACATTTGATTATAGCTTGCTATTGAAGATTTGTTTATGGTTTTGTCATTATGAACAATAAGCAGTTAAGGTGGAGATATGGTGGAGTTATAACCAAGGTTTAGTTTCTCCTTGATATGCCAACAAGAGAGAATGATGATTGGTCTAGTGTTCCCCCTTCCCCAAAGGAAAAAGTGGCGTCTATTAAATATTACAATGTTTAGCTTTGAGCTTTGTTGACCTGCTGACAGCAGGGTTTTCTGTTTACGTGTTTGTGTCAAAATTGCAAGAATTGTGATTTGATCTGATTCTTGATTTCAATGATAATGATAGGTAGTTGAATCATTTTGGGTTATGAATTTCCTGAATCGCTATAAATTTCTGCATCACCCAATTCAGTTCGTGATCGGATTGCATGCACATGTAATTGGATCAGATTTTGCATGACCTGGTTCTGAAAATGCCTTGTTCGTCTTCTTTCTTATAAAATGTGAGGCAAAGGGGGGTGAATTAAACAATCTGAACCATATAATATGACCCACATGAATTATTTTAGAAAGAAACCCTACATTTTTCTCCATTCTGTCTCTGAAATTGTACAGTTCCTGTCTTCTATTATATTGTTGGTTGCATTCATTATTGGAGAGATCCTGCTGGTCAGTGTCCCCTGCCTCAATGCTTATATTTTTATACTCGTCTCTCCTCTTTGATGAGGCTATCTTTATACTTGTGCTCTTTGGTGTTCTGTTATTGGGTGAAAAAAGAGATTGATATAACTTGTTTGATATTTTGATATGTCCTTCGTGTTAAAATGTTCTCAGTTTTAAGTTTATTGTTATTGATCATGACCACGAGTAATGAATTTGTTTTTTTTATGACCTTTTTAACTATATATGTGAATCTTAATTATTTGTCATGAATCTTAGAATTCACCAATAAGATGATAAGCCTTTGAATTCATGATCTGAATCATGAATTAACAAGCTTATTCATACCCTATTGTTGCAAAGCACAGGATTAATACATTATGTTTGTTGAAAAAACTTATGTAGGCTGTTATTGAAGCTGGTCTGGTTGCCCCCCTTGTCAATCTTCTTCAAAATGCTGAGTTTGACATTAAAAAGGAAGCTGCCTGGGCGATCTCAAATGCTACATCTGGTGGAACTCATGACCAGATTAAGTATGTATTTTCCGTTGATTGGTTGTTCTTTGTAACTCGCTCTTTAGGACTTTCTGATGGTATTCACTTAATTTTGTGGTGTTTTCAAGGTACTTGGTTGGTCAGGGTTGCATAAAGCCTCTTTGTGATCTTCTTGTTTGTCCGGACCCAAGAATTGTCACTGTCTGTTTAGAAGGCCTAGAGAATATTCTGAAGGTTGGAGAAGCCGAGAAGAGCCTTGGTAACACTGGAGATGTCAACTTGTATGCACAGATTATAGATGATGCTGAGGGATTGGAGAAGATTGAAAACCTGCAGAGTCATGACAACAACGAAATCTATGAAAAGGCTGTTAAAATGCTTGAAACATACTGGTTGGAAGATGAAGATGAGACCCTACCTCCAGGAGATGGTGCTCAACCTGGTTTTGCCTTTGGAAATGAGCTCCCAGTCCCGTCTGGTGGATTCAACTTCAGCTGAAGACTTTTTCCTGAGAAGGTAAATGCTTTGCATGGCATTTTAGATCCGAAATCATATATATAATTTTTTCTAATTTTGTATGAAGAAGCCTCAGCATTATTTCTAAACTATTTTATTTCAATATTTGTAGGGGCTTGTGGGATGAAGTAGGTTTTATGACGGGTGGCTTTTGGGATAAAGTCTTGGAGGGTCAGTTATTGCACCTTGTGTCTGCTTACAGTCCGGTCTAGTGTCCCTTGTGGTTATGAGGTGCCGGGGAGGGTCAGTTAGCTACCATGTCCAAGTAAAGAAGGGACTGGTGGATTCAACAGCAGCATAATGACCTTTTCAGCAGTGTTTACCGTTTTAAAAATATATAATGGTGGTGAGAAATCTGGAAGGGATTTTATATGTTGCTGTGGCAGGGACACGGGCCATTTGGCGAGGGGGTTTTGTTCAAATGCGGCTTTGAGTGCTACTTTTGTCGAGTCCTAGTTGTATTGGTAAAGATTTACTGTGTCAGTATTTGATTTTGGTAAATATATTTTTCCGAAACCGATTTTATGTTCTACGAAAATTAGTGTTATTTTGTACGTGCTTTTGAACCTTTTGCTTGTTCCTATATTTTTTGGGCAGTCATGAATCATGATTACCATATGCCTTGGGAAAGCATCACAAACGACTGTCTCTAAGGTTTAGGGTTTATAAGGCAGATTAAGTTAAACCTTTAGCATTAACTTGAACAAATGGAGCGTGACGTTATTATAGATGTCAAAGTAGTATAATCCAAAATTTATCAGGTATCTCCACCCTTCAACCAGTTATGAGACGATGGATCTATTATAAACTTTTACACTTTGATTAGTATATCATTTGCCTAAGTATGAACTTTTAAAGATAGATTTTACAAACAATGCGATGCATAATTAGTTAGCGATGTTTCCTATACTGGTTGGATTTTTTTTTTTTAAATCATTCAATTTATTGATCAAAATAAATTATGGTTTAGTATTATGGGTTATGTTTGACAAATAGTTTGTTTAACGTACAGTTTACGTTACATAAATCCAAAAGTCTATAACAATCTTGGTAGACATTAATTTAACTATTGACTGTAACGATAATATTGGACAAAACAGGCCTAAATTTATTGAAATGAAAAAGGATATTAAAATCATATCCTAATAATGTCTAATATATATATACCCTTGTCTTTGTTTCTATTGTATTCTATCTCATCGTATCCCATTCTGTTCTGCGATATTTGAGAATCGCCGTCAGTAGCAAGTGCATCTTTGATGCATTCATCAATTTTCCCGAGAAGCAATTACCACTAGCAAACATATTAATGATGATGAACGCTTTTTTGTGCTATGCTAATAATACTTTACTTGCTCCGCTATTCCAAACCTGTAATGTTTTGGTTTCCTAATTTGTTGGTTTGGTTCGATTTGATTCTCTAATTTTTTCAATTTGGTCTCTACTGTTAAGTTAACACGGTCTCCATACATGTCACATGTTATTTTATGAAATTTTCAAATTTAAAAAAAAAAAAATAAACTCTCACATGTCATTTGTGGTTGTGTCACGTGTCAACTTGGGAATTTTTTTAAATTTTAAATTTTTTTTGTAAAAGTGCCACGTGGCAGCTCATGATTGTGTCACGTGTCAGACTAACCATAGTTGTTTTCAATTTAGTCTCTCTATTTACAATTTTGATTCAATTTAGTCCCCCGTAAAATGATTCAATGTTGTCCTCTCTAATTTGAGATCAAATTAGTAAGTAACCTTAATTACAACTTATATATACATGTTAAAATAATTTTTAATATATTTATAGATCAAATTACCCTACCTAACTATTATATGTGTAAAAAATTTCAAGGGTAAAAAATTACAAAGTGAAAAATATAAGAAATATAATAATATGAGTATTTAGAGAATGATTTGATGTATAAATGATAAAAAATTATTTTAACATGAATATATAAGTTGTAATTAACCATAATTATTAATTTGGTTTCAAATTGAAGAGGACAAAATTGAATCATTTAAAAAAATTAGGAAACTAAATTGAATCAAAATTGAAAACAACCAATGTTAGCTTTGACATAGGTCACGACCAATGTTAGCTTTGACATGTGTCACAATCGTGACCTGTCACATGACAGTTTTTTTTTTTAAAAATAAGAATTAAAAAATAAAAATTCTTGAATTGACACATGTCACAACAATAAAGTGACACGTGGCAATTTAATTTAAAAAATAAAAGAAATTAAAAATTATACAAAATGACACGTGATATGTACGTACGGACATGGGGTTAACGTTAACTTAACATCAGGGACTAAATTGAACATTTCTAAAAAATTAGAGGACCAAATTGATCCAAAAAATAATAAGGAGACCAAAACATTAATTAAGACTATATATATATATATGTGTGTGTGTGTGTGTGTGTGTGTGTGTGCACGCATATAATCATATAATCAACGGATAAGAAGTTTACAAATATTTGTTTATTTAGTCGAGGACAAAGAAAAGATTTGGAGAGACACCCTATTTGAGAAAAGGGTTTGATTATGAGTCGATCAATAATTCTAAGGGTGAAATTCGGAAAAAACTATTGTATAAGGAATATTTATAGAAATTATTTAGGAACATCTCGTATTGTTAAATAGAACACCTAATTTGCATAAATTAAATATACAGAAATTCAAAACAATTTTAGTAACAGGACGTGCTATTTATCTGCATTAGTACCAATTCAAAAATATTTATTAGACTTTACATAATAACGAGATGGAGGAATTTCTTCAAATAGGTATAATTCACAAAATTACAAAAATTGTAAAATAAAATAATTTCAAATAATAGTTATAAAATAAGAAAAAAAAATATTTTTTTATTTTTTAATTCATATGATGCAATTAGAACTTATCAACACAAAATAATAACCTTTGTGAATTTAATAATGATTGATCTATTCATTATTTTGTGAAGAGAACTACCCATTGAAGTTTTATATTAATCTTTAATGCTATGTTTGTTTGAGATACTTTACTATTTTAAAGAAAATGGTATGATGGAATAGGAAGTGATAAACATGTTTGTTTGACTTGATTCGAGAGTGAGTGAAAGCGAATATTTGTGGGATGTTACACTTTTACAATCTCGTCTATTATGAGCATATTTAAGATTATTATCTTACGAAATACCATTTATCACTTGTGCTTGCTTGTATGGTTGAAATATATTACATGAAATGAAGGGGATCTGATCCTATTATTTGTATATCCAATGCCCAATGCACTAGATCCAATCTTCATATTAGAACCGATTCACTTTGTGGCTACATGTGGTTGTTTTGTCTTGTTTGCAGGTTATTTTACCAATGGAGTGGTAAAAAAAAATTAAAATAAATATAACTCATACAATTATCAATTTATACTACTTATTATATAAAGGGAAAAATAGTAATCTATCTATTACTTCTATTAAAATATGTTTTTTAATCTATCACATCAATTAAATTACTCACAAACTTTCAAAAATTTTACTTCCAAGTCTACTCACAATCACCTACGAATCACTTAAAAAAACACAATTCACTCAAACCTATCCACTCCTTCTCTTTCAATTTTATCCACTCAAGTGAACACCTAAGTAACTATCATTAAATTTTCGAGCATTATCCAGTAATAAGAAGTATGTAAAAATCAAATCTATTCTATATACAACGTAAGTTATATTTCTTTTGATCGAAAGATCCAATAACTTATACACGGTTTTTACCGACTCTATTGATTTAAAATTATGATTTAAAAAATTGACAATGTAATTTTGTAGATTACTACTTATACAGATATGAGTTGTTGGATAATTTTATGTATTCAAGTTGATTTAAGGTTTTTCTTTTTCAAAACAAATCCAAAATCTTATATGATAAAAAAAATCCCAATTTAATCAGCTTTTTGTTTGTTCGTTCTTGATTTTATTCAATTTTTATAATTTGAAATAGATTAGACGCATCCTCTACGAATAGATAATTTTCTTTACTGTTTTTTCAACAGTTTTTTCTGTCGTTTAATTAACTAAATAATTAACTAAATTTAGTGATGATTACTAAAAAATTATTAATCTTAACACCATTAATTTAATTGATAGTTAAGGATTTTCGGGTATATATTACATCCAGTCTCTCTCACACTCATGTTCAACACGATTATTTGTATTAAGATGTCAAGCATTTGGATGAAATAATAGTCAAAATAAACATTAACTAACTTAAGACTCAAGTCTATTGATAGAATATTTTTGTCAAAAAAAAAAAACTGTTAAATAGATTGTAAAACTATTATTCCATTTAATCTTACATATTCTACTCCCGACCGTAAATTTATTAAAAAAATATATATAAAAAAACGACACATTATTAAAAAATATATAGGGAAAATAAAAGAAATTGTTTACAAGAATGAAATTGAGTTAGAACGAAAATGAAAAAGAAAAAAAAAAAGTTTCATATAGGTGGTCCCAAAAGAGGTTACATGACATAATAGAAACAAAAAAGGTATTGCCAACATTTGGTTATTTACTCCCCAATTTGTCAGGTCTTGTTTTTTAAGAAAAAAATTGTGATGGTTACTATTGTGTTTGATTTTTAATCAGGTTTTATGGTATCATAGAAGTCAACCTCAGTACTAACGAAATAAAGTTAATGTTGTTGCATAAGAAACTTTACTTTCTGCAATGTCCTCTCATTTTATGTCATAGGCTTCTTCTTCACACTTTCTCAAGTGCATCATTTCACTGTTTTCTCATTTACTTTACACTATAGACTTTACTCTTTCACAAAAGATTAGAAGATTAAGTTTATTTCTTTCACCAATGCATTGATTGGATAAATAACTTAAGGTGATACACAATTCTCTTGCTTATTTGAATGAGTAGGAAAATAGTTTCACAAAAATATTTTTTAAAACTCTTCTCACTATTATAAATTAGTCATTTTCTAGTTTTTTAAGATCAAAAAATGTTTTATTCCACACCAAAATGTTTGAATTAAAGGAAGCCTGAAAGGAAAAGAGGATGAAAAAGTAAGATGGGTTTTACATTGATAAAAAGAATATAGTAAATGTAATTGATATGATAAAATAATTTTTTGTCAATACTTAAAAATTAATATGTAAAACAATTTCTGAAAATAATTTGATCTAAAAATAATTTTTAAAACTTTAAAGTAGAATTAAAACCATTTTAAAACTAAAATAATTTCTTTTGTTATTTTTAATAAATAAAATTTATTTTAAAATAAAAATATACAAACTAAATTACTGCAAAATATTAATATTTAAATTAATTATTTTAATTTAACTTCATATCGATAATCTTATTTATTAATATTTAATATTATTTTTAATTATTGCAATATGAAAAAATAAAATATAGAAAACGCCTACTCTTATGAATTTATCCATAATCAGTTGCAACTTATACGTTATATGATTGAATCCATTAAATTCATGTGGAATAAATATTAAGATATTCAACTACTTGTAAATCTCTTAATCTTGAAGTCACGTGACCTTCCTTTTTTTTCTCATAAGTTTTAGTTTTGCATGGATTTTTCTATCTCTTCCTTTCCTTTATCTTCTCGAATTTCAAATGAGATGAAATAAAACACTACCACTCACTCAAATACTTTTCTTTTCCATATTCGAAAATAGGAACATCACATACTTAAATAATTGTGTCATGTTTGTTTGTTTGGACATTGGAAAAGTGTAACCCAAGATAATGACTAGGTACTTAAATAGGGTGTATGTTATTCTAATTATCTTTTTCTTTTTCTTTATTTCTAACTTTCTGCTAAGAAACAAAAATAACATAAAAAGAAAAGTGGACAGAAAAAAACATGACATTGATGCATGAAACTCCAACAATATAAACAAGTGAATATTTATTGAGATCTATCAATCCATATACAATATTAACCAACCGAGGTCATTAAAATGGACTAAACTTGTGAGTTTTATTTAATGTATTATTACATGTTTGACCATGTTTCAGTTACAACCAAAAATAGTCAAACAAGAAATAAAGTTATTTTGGATTGAATCATGGGTGTCAAAGACAAGGGAAAGATTCACTCGTAATAATATTCTTCCAGTAATGTACCTAACTTTTTTTTAATTTTATTTTGTGTTTGTGATTCTGTCCCTGTTAATCTTGGGATAAAATTTATTACAACTAATTTTAAAGGCCTATTGTTAGAAAAATAAATTATGGAAATAAATAAATATAAGAAAACAAAAACAATAATAAATAAATATAAGAAAACATCACACAGTACACGTAAACATGTTCTTAATCATGTCTCACTATCCATAATCTTGTTTGTCATTAAAGTGAGAACCTTTATGAGTGAATCAAACGGAAAATTTAAAGAGAGAGGGACATGTTTACCCTATGGCTAGGCAAGGAGATGTTATTTTCAAAAGAAATTACCTTGAGGAATTTATTGTTTTCATAAATACAAGTATGAGAGAATCAATGCAAGACAAACCTATATGCATATATCCATGCTTTGTTTTCAATAGTAAAAAAGAAACAAATTTGAGTAAAGAAGTTGAAGAGTGGTCAAATAAGACTATCCAAAATTAGCTTTGTTCCTTTTTAGGATTATTTTTCTTCTTCTACTTTAGTCCTAGTTGTTCATAGTTGTTCATATCGGTTCCAATTATTGTAAGCAATTTTAGTTTTAGTTTTAAAAATATTATTCCTAAATTTTTGAATCATCACAAGACTAAATTCGATAATTAGTTTAAGAGTGTGAATTATTAATAATGTTTTAAGATTGGAAGAGAAGAATCTGGCAGAATGATGATGATTGAGAAATGAGAATAATGATAGGAATTAAGAAAAGGTTAGAGGGAAAGGCATGGCGCGTTTTTGATGATTTTATTGAGTTTTGGCGGGTGAAGAGAAAAGAAGAGGAGGGAAGGGGCATTGCGGTAATTTAGGGAGGGATCAGTTAGGGTTTTGGCATCCCATTTATAAAGGTCTGGTGTTTTAAGATTAGATCTGCTGCGGCTGGTGCGCGTGTGTCTGCGTTGCGAGCGTCGTCGTTTCGATTCGATTCCCTCTCTCCCTCTCTTTTTCCCTCTCTCTTTCTCTCTCTATCTCTCTCCCTCTCCCTCTCTCTCTCTCTCTCCCCACACTCACTCTCTTACTCTCACTCTGCTTGCTCTGCTCACTCTGCATGCTTCTTCCCTCGCTCTGATTCCGCCGAAGGGAGTGGTGTTGTCGGAAGCCAATCGAATCTCAGATCTCGGTGATCAGAATGGTGGATCCAAGTGGAAAAGTGAGTGTTAGCTATTGTACAGTGGTTTCAGGGTTTCTGATTAGGGTTTGTTTGATTAATGGAGGTTGTTGTGCAGGGATCGGAGGGTGAGGACTCAAACCCTAACGCGCCTTCCTCGGGGAACAGTCCCAGCAGCAACAATGAGCAGAAGAAAACCTGCGCCGATTGCGGCACCACCAAGACTCCACTCTGGAGGGGAGGTCCGGCAGGGCCTAAGGTCAGTACACCACACTCTCCATTTCTCAGATCGCGCCACCTGGACTAACCTCAACCCTTGATCTCACTCTCTTATCGTTTATTTTTTCAGTCTCTGTGCAACGCCTGCGGGATCAGAAGCAGGAAGAAGAAGAGAGCGATTCTCGGGATAAGCAAGGGGAGCAACGAGGATGGGAGGAAGGGGAAGAAGAGTGGCGGCGCCGGTGCCGCCGCTCTCGGTGGTGGCGCGTTGGGGAGGGAGGTCTTGTTGCATCGATCGCATTGGAAGAAGCTCGGGGAGGAAGAAAAAGCTGCGGTGCTTTTGATGTCGCTCTCGTATGGATCCGTTTATGCCTGAACCAAATTCAATCATTTTATTGATGTAGAAGATGCAGAAGAAGAATTATTAAGGAGAAATCTAGATTTTGTTTTAGGATGTTCCCCCCCTAACCTTTTCCGAATTGTATATGTTTTAGTTTTCTTCTCTATTGAGTGATTGAGTGTGTGGGTTGGTTGTCAACAGTTGTAAGAAATGAAATCATTCAAGTCCAATTTTGGTAATATAGTTAGTCCTCTATTTCTCAAACTTCTTCTGCCCTGTCTCGACATTTCTCTGCTATCACCTTACTATATACCATATATCGCTACTTGTCGGTGCCGTGAAAGGAAAATTGACCAACAATTTAACTTTCCGATTCACTAAATTCGAATGTTTTAAACAAACAGTTGGTGATCAATTGCCAAAGTTGTGATCTATGAATCGGTGATGTGAAACTCTAGCGATCATTGAGGTGATCCCAAATTTTTAAGCGGGTCATTCAAATTATGTAATTGAATTTGGTAAGTTGTTAAAATTCGGTTTGTTGTTTATGGAAAAGGGTTGGAGGTGTTACAAATTTGGGGGAAAAAAGGAAAGAATTTGAAAGAGGAGGGAAGGTGAAATTCATAGTTCCCGCTAGTTTGAATATAGAAAAAAAGAAAGGGATTTGAGACATCAATGTAACATGATGTTACAAAGTTGAAGCGCCAAATAATATCTTTTTTGACATAGAAGTACCACTAGTACCTTTTAATCAATTTACCAATTGAGTTTTATTATTTTCATCCTCGTTTAAGTGAAGTTAACATTAATCTCTGGAGTACAAAATGTTTAGATGCATGCATATTATAAAAAAAAAGGGGTAATATAATCCTTTTCAAAAAAGCTTTTAAAAAAATTGACGTTTTAGTGTAATTTAAGAAAATTTCACTGTGTCTTTGTCAGGATTGACTATTGGTTTTAATGTGAACTACTAAATGCGTCTTTTTCAATGTTGAGCATATGGAGACACGAGTTAAATAAAGGTGGGAAAAGAACTGCAAATATTGAGTGAGGTTTCAGTTTCATTTATTAATATAAATGACAATGCATCTCAATCTTCATTTGCTTTGCCATCAGTTTCTTTGACTTAATTTTGCGGCTCTTACATGTAATCTTATTTTTGGTCTTTTCTCTGTGGTTTCATTTCCTTTTTACTTTTTCACCACCTACAAAACATTGCCACAATGATTTCACCATTAATTACGTGTAAACTTAGATGGAGATAAACCATTCCGGAATGATTAAGATAATCAATCTAAAAATAATAATTAAGATGTTAGAAAATATTAACAATCAAATATTATTTCCAAATAAACATGGAAATCTGTTGATAACAAAGACCACTAATGCATTATAAACTAAATACTCACTTTTTCTTCTTTTTTATATTGTTAGTATTGAAATTCAAGCATTTTTACTCATTCCAAATTGCTTTCCTACTTTGACTACAATTGCGAGTTTTGAATGACAAAAAGTTGGACCGTAGTTAATTGAATAGACCAATTATGCTTTATTGACCATAGTTAAATACGAAATATTGGGTTTCATATGACAATTTATACTTAACTGGCGACAACCTAATTGCCACTCAGAATACTCTTAAAGTGTTGTCCTTTTTTTAATTGGATGAAAAGGACAAAATATATGATATAACATTACTTTTCTAGGTGTGCTTTTGACAAAAATCATTGCTCTGTTTTGTATTAAAATAATCAAAGTAAAACAACAAATCTTCATTTATATTCTTTTTCTTTACGATATTTGTGTTATCCAAACACGTTATATTTATTACAATCATGATAAAATAAAACAAAGCCATAATAATATAAATAAATAAATATGTAAAAGAAATCATCTATAGATGTAGTAAAGAATTTATAGTATAATGGATAAAATCACATGTGACAATCCATTATAGATATAAAAACGGTTTTAATAAAAGTGAACGTTTGTAATTATAAAAAAAAATGAAGAATAGCATCAAATGAATTTTTTTTTTCTCTCCTTTTCTGTATTACATTATTCATTTATCACAAAATTCGTTTTCTTCTATCTTTGTATATCTTCCCTAAGTGCAGAACTTATTGTATAAAACAAAAGTACAAATACAGCTGTTTGTCCAATTTGAAGTTATTTGAGCATTGCTATGATATGAATGAGAAACATGGTACCTGGTTAACGTGGTGCTGTCTTACGTATCCATCATTGTTGGAAGATTTATGAGGTAGTCCTCAAGTTTTCTCAATGTGAGTTTATGTATACGTAACATGGCATCTTCCTTAAATTCCAACACAATGATTATTGAAATGAACACAATAATTGTTGTGACGATGCAGCTTAGTAATATGTCTACTTTTTGCATGTCAAAGAGGTCTTGCTTTCTGAAATATCCTGAATGATGAGTGTGAGAAAACTAAGAGGAATTGACAGTGGAGTAGAAGTGGTAAAAGGTAAATATGATTGGTGATTTTTTTTTTTTAAACTTTTTTGTATAATTAGATAATTTTGTTTAGCACAAAGTTATGTTTGATTTCCCCTATGTACTTCAAATGTTGAATTGAAACACAGATTAATATAGTGAAATCAACAAATATCACAATCATCTTTCACCTTTACCGATTATTTGATTTTGGTGTTTCAACTTTACATCGAGGGAATTAGGTTATTAGTTGTTATTACTTATTGCATGATTTTGGTTAGAGTTAGTTGTATTGATTTGGTTGCTTGCTTTTTTTTTTAAAAAATATTTTAATTTTAAATTTTTTATAAATTTTGAATGTTTTTAATTAAGTTTTATTATATAAAGTATTTAAATTTTATATTTTTTAATTAAGTATAATTTTTGTTTTGTTAATAGATTCATTCTACGTGTTAACAAACATGAGATTATGTGGTTAATATAAAATTGATATAGTAGTTAATGTGAAGCAAGTAATTTTAATTGTTCTCATTAAAAACATGTTAGATAGCAAGGACATGATACTCTTTAATAGCTTTTATGTTATTATCTAAAACAATTCAGGATTACCGGAACATCATTGATATAATCATCTTTATTATCTAACAAGTTTTCAATAAAAAAAATACTAATTATTTTTCATTAATCACAATATGTATCTAACAAGGTCAATTTTTTTATTTTCTTTTTTAATTTTCAAAAGTCGACTCCATTTTTTTATTTGTAAGTTTTAAAAATAATTTGGTTAAAAAATATAATAAATTATATAATTGTATCATCTCTGACTATATATAAATAGCATTCACGGTTATAATTGCTATTTTAGTGTATACAATTCCATGTTCATTTTACCTTTTATTAATATTTTTTATTTTATTATTTTATCTTTTAAATTTTGTAAATTTTCTTTAATTTATTTTTATAACCATTTTGTAACTTTTGTTTTAGTATACACAATTTTTCTAACCAATTTTACCTTTTATTAATATATTTTATATTTTAAATTTTCTAAATATTTCTAAAACTCAATAAGTGAATACACTTATAATTAATATAAAATATTATCTACCCCTAACATTAATGTATAAAGAAGTATTTAGTCATCATCTTTTGTTAATAGTAACTCTTCCTTTTTTATAATAATGAAAAACTCTATGTTATATGCGAAATCAAATATTGATTAAAGAATCTAAATATATAATCACTTATAATAAATACTTTTAATTTTATTATTCATAAATGTTATAGCTACCTTTTAAACCCATATAACTTTTACACTGGAAATGGAAATATTAGAATGACAATAGAACAAAAGTAAAATGGTAATAGTATTTATTAGTGTTTAAAATTTAAATGGTGTTTATACGATATTTCACTGTAGTTAAATAAAAAATATGAATTTAAGTTAATAATGTTTAAGTGAGCTAACTTGGTTTGTATGGAGTGACATATAATGGATTGGATTAAAAATGAATGAGTCTAACATGTGTCACTTTTTGGTGAGTTAGAAATTTTACAATTGTCATCAATTTATTATCGATTCAAAAATTAAGTGGGTTGACACACTAAATTATATAAAAATAAAAATATATATTCTTTAGTCATTTTCAAATATTCAATGTTGTAAGATCTCAAAAATATCAAGAAATGTAAATAAATACAAAAAAATTATTTTTTTTCTTGTTCAATGACAAAAAAAAGAAAAATTTAGTAAAGAAGTGGATTGCTGGTTAAGTGAGGATATTGAAAATTACAGAATCTAAATAAATGCAGATAAATAAAATGAAATTAGTTTTTTTTTTCTAATTAAAAGATATGAAATAGGTATAGGTGGGTTGTAGGTTAAATGAGTCTAAAGAATATTTCAATACCACTTGACTTAAATTCATGATAAGTCAAATTATATATATATATATATATATATATATATATATATATATATATATTTTTATATATAAATAAATATATATTTTTTTTATATA
>Ga0209589_1000628_pt1 | contig 51200 bp, 15 predicted proteins | sample CowpeawhiteBW_FD_187525 | JGI IMG/M metagenome (GOLD analysis project Ga0209589, IMG submission 187525) | Root nodule microbial communities of legume samples collected from California USA - Cow pea white BW (SPAdes) (version 2) | ecosystem: Host-associated > Plants > Roots > Nodule | place: USA...
ATAAATCAGCATGAACCAGCTACAATTTTTTCGATGCTCTCCATAAGCTCTTCTTTGGCATAGCATGGCGGTGTTGTTTTCCAGCAAGACAATGTGTGCACAGATCTTGGGGCGTAGTGATAGATGGCAACCCGTTCACCAGTTGTTTTGAAACAAGAGTTTTTAAGCCATCATAGCTTAAATGACCCAACCGATTGTGCCATAGTTGAGAATTTTGTTCTAGTGTTGCCTGAAAGCATGTAGTATTTACTGAAACCATGGTTGCTGTCAGCACAAACATTCTGCTACTGCTCATGTTAACCTCCATAATCTGCCCTCTTTTAGGATGCATAATAGTGCACTTGTTGTGTTGAATATTTATAGACAGGCCTTTTTCTTGAAGTTGTCCTAAACTCAATAAATTATTTTTGAGTTCAGGAACGTAATAGACATGAGATATCACATGCGTGACACCACTCACCACCAACCGAACGCTGCCTTTTCCCATCACAGCAATGCGTGTATCATTGCCTAGTTTTACTCGATGTCGAAATTCTTCATCTAATTGTGTGAACCAATTTTTGTTACCACTCATGTGGTTACTACACCCAGAATCTAAAAACCACTCATTATGCTTTCCTTTCATGGAATTTGTGGATGCCATTAACAAGAGCTCATCCTCTTGTTCCTCCTTGTCTTCTACTTCAGCATAATTTGCCTTCTTCTCCCACATAGGACATTCATATTGAAAGTGTCCTAGTTTGTGACATTTGAAGCATTCAACTTCTGCTTTGTTGAATGATTGTCTTCCTCTACCTCTTCCTCTGAAGGAGCCTCTGCTTCTTCCTCTTCCTCTGCCTCTCCAACTTTTGTCTTCTGTCACCGCCTGCATCACCTGCTCTTCATCTGTAGCCAACATCATTCTTTGTTCATGAACTAAGAGGCTACTTTGGAGTTCATCAATCGTCATGTTATCCATGTTGTTGGATTCTTCTACTGAGCATACCACATAATTAAATTTCGTTGTCATTGATCTCAGGATTTTTGCGGTAATAACACTTTCTTGCATGTTTTCACCGCATGCTTTCATGCTCTTAGCAATCTTCAGAGTTCGGGCAAAATAAGAGTTCACAGATTCACCATCCTTCATTTGTAACAACTCAAAATCTTTGCGCAGAGCTTGCAATTGTGCTCGTTTTACCCGAGTTGATCCTTGATATTTCTGCTTCATTGAGTCCCATATATTCTTGGATGTTTCATCATTGAGGATAGTGTCCAAAATTTCTCTATCAATTGCTTGATAGAGATAATTTTTTATCTTCAAATCCTTTAGCTTTTGTTCCTCCTGTGACCTCAGTTCAGCTTCTGATGCACTTGTTTTGTCAGCAATGTCTGCAATTCCATGTTCCACCAAATGCCAATACTCCTTTGAACGTAAGAAATTTTCCATCAACTTGGCCCAATGATCATAGTGCCCGTCGAATTTGGGAATAGCAGGCTGCACATATTTGCTAGAATCTGCCATTGCTTTTCTTTGATGATTTCACTCGCTGTGTCTCTCTAACACTCACCCACTGTTTGGTTTAAACCCCTTACTTCTGGTGTCTCTCTCACACTCTCCCAGCGTTTGGTTTTAACCCGTCACTTACTATTTCTCTCACTCCGATATTGGTTCTGGTTCAGGCCCCTATGAAGGGGCTCTGATACCAAATGTGAACACAAGACAGGTAACAGCTTTTTGAAAAAATGATCTCTGTATTCTGTTATTCAAATATAAACAATAATACAGATTTATAATGACATAGAAACAGAAAAAATAACCCACCCACTGATTTCACGCAGGAAACGTGGGTTGAAATAACTGCAAAACTAATGAGAGCTAAAAATTAGCTCTATTCCTAAATATCTGGTCAGTAACTGACCTCTTATTTAACAAATCAGCAATTTAAATTAAACAGAATAAATATCTAACACATACACACTGAATGAAACTGGCGAATAACACTTTTATTCCTTGGTTCACCGTGTACGTTTCATAAGGGTATATTTTGAGTTGTCTCTCTTCGAATTTTTGAATCGCACTTTGATTTTCTTAGTTCATTGTGCAAATTCCATATGGGTATATTTTTAGCTGCCCCGTCATAAAAATTAGGGTTAAATATATTTTTGGTCCCTCAAGTTTCAGCGAAATTTGAAATTAGTCCCTCATCAAAACTTTTGATCAATTTAGTCATTCATCTTTCAAAATGCGTGAATTTAGTCCTTTTACCAAATTTTGTTAAGTTTATCTGACATTTCAAGCACATTTCATGATAGTATTTAAATTATTTACATTGTTCGACACATTTTTGCTTCAATGTTAACTTAAATATTATCATGAAATGTGTTTGAAACGTTAGATAAACTTAACAAAATTTTGTTAAAAGGACTAAATTCACGCATTTTGAAAGATGAAGGACTAAATTGATATAAAGTTTTGATGAGGGACTAATTCCAAAATTCACTGAAACTTGAGGAACCAAAAACATATTTAACCCTAAAAATTATTGTCAAAGTGCACTTTGACTTTCTTTGTTCACACGAGATAATTTTGAGTTGGCTTTTGTTGTTTAGACTGCTGATGAATTTTTCAGTTATCTTTTGATGCGTTGTTGGGTCAAAGTGGAATGATTCTAAAATATTATCTTACTTCATATTTATTCATTTTGTAAGTATGAGTTTGGTGTGCATTTTAAATGTATTTGACAGTTTTTGTCTATCTTTCAAAGTTTTGGATGACTACACGAAGTTGTCCCTTATAATCTGGTAATATAATATTTTTATCCATTGAAGAATAAAATGTTGGTTTTGAGCCATATATTGAATTTACTGATTTTAATGTTTCTTTGTTTAGTCCAATTGAGTTGAGCTTGTACTTCAACTTTTGATATTTTGTATTGGTCAGAAAGTCTAATGAAATTCGGTTAGGTGGTTATCCAAGTTGCCCCTTTGAAATGTTTCATCCAACTTTTGGTAGTGATCACTGGTAACTTTTGTGCATATAAATTTGAAACTCCAGTACATGAGTTTGTATAGTGCCTCCAATTTTGAAAGTTCTATAACTCGGTTGGATATTGGATCTCAGTATTTTAAAAGCTCTGTAAAATTATTTTTATTCAGAATAAAAATTTCATGTGCTTATATTTGAGTTGTTCCTTGTTATTCAGTTGCGAGATGAATGCTTTATTCTAAATGTGACAATTCCTTGTGTCTGAATGATATTGCAAGATTATAATGTGAATATTGGGTGTGTAACTTGTGTAAGACCCGAAGAATTTAAATAATTAAATAAATAATTATTTAATAAATGTGGGTAGTAGAAGCCTTTATGGCAATTAATGTTAACCTTTATGATGTGGAAAAGTACTAGCTCAAGTGATTGAGAGTACTTGGTTATGTGAAAGGACTTGGGTTCAAGTCCTATGTATGATGATTGTGTAAATTAATTAGTTTTATTATTTTTATGACATGAGCGTGATAAGAAAGTATACATTTATAGATTTATAGAAATTATCACGAAATAGGAATTGGTTGAGTTGGTTGTGCATTATCTTGATACTTGAGTGGTTGAGTGGTTTTGGTTGTGCTTGAAGATGATTATTTATTTAATGGAGAAAGTGGAGAAATACATTTTTGTTTGAGATTAAATTTCTGGCGTATTGGAAGTTAACCCCTATTTCTTTTCAAATTTTGTGTGGAATAACGATTGCGTGAGAGACGCGATTTTTTTTCCGATAGTGCAGAGTTTATTTGATCGTTTTGAAGTCACTGCTTATGTGGTCTTTTGTTTGAAAATAGCACCAGAATGCTTAAGAATGCTAGGACTTAATTACTTCTTCTTAGTTGATTTGGATGGTTAAAATTTCTTGTGTATTAGGAACTAGTTTTATTAGGCAGAGGGTTTCGTTTTTTTTTCCAGTGGGTGATGATTTTGGAACCATAATGGAAATAACTGGTTTTTTGTTTAGGTTTGGAATTTGTTTTTAATTATAATATGAAAAAAAAATAATAGAAAAATTCCGATTTCATTTGGGAACGTGAAATCGTAGTTCTAATATCCATTGGGTTGGTTATAATAATATTATATATATATATATATATATATATATATATATATATATAATATAGTGTAAATCAATTGCTATTTGGTTTAGATAATTGTGATGGTTAAGTCTTTGCAGGATTGGTTTTTCTTTTCCTTTAGTAATAGGCGTTGGAATTTGTATCAGTGCATAGATACAATGGTTGCTACGACGTGGGTGCATAATCAAGCATGAATATGGTCCTATTTTACATTTCATGAAATTGAGAGATTTGTATTAAATAGTATATATGTTTTATATGTACGTATCCTATATATGTTTTAAGCATGATAAATGGAAAATTATTTAAGCCATGATTTTAATATAATAAGATGTATTGGTGTATAGGTTCTTTTATTGTTAAGAAAAATAAATAAATAAAAAGAATTAAATTGCTGTTTGAATTTAATTCTTTTGTTTTACTGTTTAATTTTAGTTGTGTTGACTGTCTGTTTTATGTTGCTGCTGTTTTTTTTTTTCTGTTGCTGCTGTTTTTCTTTATGATGCTATTGTTGTTTACTATTATGTTTTTGTTTTTCTTTATGCCGATGCTGCTACTGTTTCCATTATGTTGCTGTTTTTCTGTACGCTGATGCTGCTGCTGTTTCCTATTATGTGGTTGTTTTTCGTTATGCTAATGTTGCTGCTGTTTCTTATTTTGCTGCTGTTTTCTATTATACTGCTGTGTTTTTTTTCTATATGTTGTTGTTGTTGGTTATTTGTTGTCGCTGCTGTTTTTCTTTTACTCTTGTGGTTGCTATTTATAATTGCAATGCTGCTGTCTGTATTATTTGATACAGAATTTGTGGCATGTTTTAATACGTAAAAGAACAAGTTGATAGCGAATGGCATCGATAGTGAATAAAGACATGATCTCAAACTATGAAACCATTGTTAATATAAATGTGTGAATTGTGATTCAGTCATATGACTATGACTGGATAGGTATCTTTGTCATTATGAATTGTGTGTTAGGTGTTGGAGTTCTGTAGAACCTGCCCAACATGTCAAAAAAAAAAAACCGGTAGTATTGGCGCTACTAGTATGGTGCCTTGTGACGCGGGACTAGCCGCTAGGCGATATCAACCTAAAAACAATGGCAGTGGTCCCTATACGAGCGAGGTGCCTGGCGGCAGTGTTGGTTCCGCCAGGCGGAAGAGGTGCAACAGAAGCTTTGGAGGTTGTGTGACGCCTGGCGGTGTGAGATGTCCGTCAGGCGGTCTGGAACCAGGTTCCGCCTAGCGACGCGAAAGGCGCGCCAGGCGGTTTTGGTGCAGAGTTAGTGCGCGAGGAAGGGTTTCTACACGGCTTTGGGTGATGTTCATGATGCGAGGCTTTGGCTGGGGGCCCAGTTACGAGTGCATCTCGTATTGGGGTAACACGTGACCACTCTAGGTTGTAGCTTGGTGGTTTAGGAAGTCTAGTGGAGTGTGCGAGTTGTGGCTCGTACGACGAGGTTTCGAATGATTGCCCTCTTCAGTGCACCTGATAGAGTTTTGGTAGTCTGGGAACAACTACAAACTTATGTTTGTTTTGGGGAACTCCACTTGGTGTCACGATGAGATGTTGTGGCAAAGTTATTCTCACGTGTGGACTATCAGGTGGGGCCTGTAGTCGGAGGGGCGAGTAGACACTCATGCAGCAAAGATCGATCATTAATCTTACCTAAAGGGTATAGAAATGATAGACGTCTAATGCAAGTTTTAGAGATGGAGATCTAAGGAAAAAGGAAAGGATTATACTAACTAGGGCTAGGCAAAATATACCGAACTGCACTGCACTATCAATAACTGCACTGAACTAAAAAATAGTTCGTCTGAACTCCACTGAACTGAAAAATAGTTCAGACAAACTGAACTGCACTGTTTTTGTTTTCTAATAAACCGAAATGTACTATACTGCATTGCACTATAATATGAACTGAACTGAACTGTTATAAACTGAATTATTTTATGAACTGCACTAAGTTTGAAATGAACTGCACTATTTTTGAACTAGATTGAACTATTTTTTAACTGAACTGCACTACTTTGGAATTTAACTATACTGTTTTTGAACCGAATTGTATTGATTTTGAACCGAATTGCACTAATTTTGAACTGAATTTCACTGTTTTTGAATCGAATTGCACTGATTTTGAATCAACTACACTATTTTTTAAACCAAACTATACTATTTTTGAACTAAACTGTATTATTTTTTAACGAAACAATACTATTTTTAAATCAAATCGTACTAATTTTGAACCAAATTGTATTATTTTTGAACTAAATTACACTAATTTTAAACCAAACTATACTACTTTTAAACTAAATTATACTATTTTTAAACCAAAGTTTGAAAGTGTTTAGGAAACTAATTTTACAACTTTATTAATTTTTTTCTTTTAAACATGTTTTAATACTCATCTTATTAGTTGCAAACACATTATAAAATGTATGTTTAAGTAAAATACAAGTGATGAATTTAAATATAGAAGAAAATTATATATATATATATATATATATATATATATATATATATATATATATATATAAATGTAAGAAGGGCTGAATTATTATTCACAGGGAATTGAATTTAAATAAAGATATATTTTTTTAAAATAGAAATGGAAAAACATATTAATATCCTATCGGTGCTTAACAAATAGTCTTTAATTTTGTAGAGGAAGTCCATATTTAACAAATACGTTAATAACTTTAATGGTTTCTTTGCAAAAAAAACAAGCATCCAAATTGGTTCTTTTTCTCGTTAAAGTTTATCATTGTCCATATTGTTTGAACCTTGTTTATTAGCTTTCAAACATAAAAATCTAAGCTTTTTTACTGTGACAGTGGGTGCTGATTGAAACAAAAGAAATGGAGACTGTTCTAATATAAAATAGGAAAGGGACACCCAGTTCAGTTCATACACGGGTTAACTGATATAAGTTTGGTTTGTTGAAACTGAACTGAATAACAGTTAAGTTCAGTTTTAATTACAAATAGTTCAGTTTTTTTCAGTATAAAACAATGCAGTTAATCATGGATCAATACAATTCAGTATATTATGTCCACCCCTAATTAAAACTTGTTCTTTTATGTTAGAAATCCATTGACCAAAAATAAAATAAGTTTACAAGATGTAAATTAGTATAAATCTCAGTTTACAAGTCAATTTTGAATTATAGAATTAGACTTTTACTTTTTAATATGATATCAAAATCATGAGTTTAAATTTAAAATTTATTGTTTACAATATATAAATAAATGCAAACTTGATTTTGTGAGATTGAAAAGTTAAATTTAAAATCCACTCTTTAACCTTCTTAAATTTGTAATAATGTACTAATTAGCTGTAAGGAAGAAACATATAAAAATAATTTATAATTATAATATTTGACAAATAAAAGAAAATGGATACTTTATATCAGAACATTTACTGTATTATTTTCTCTATTGTTTTCCCTATTTAACATAAGAAGTGATTTTTTTTTTCTTTTGAATAGTTTCTTATTTATTGTATTGATTTGTTATATTAACAAGTGAAAATACTCCTTTAATATTAATAGAGTTAAATATATTTTTGGTCTCTTAAGTTTAAGTGAAATTTAAAATTAGTTCTTTTTTAAAAAATTTAACCAATTTAGTCTTTTATCTTTAGAAATGCGTGAATTTAGTCCTTCTAACCAAATTTTGTTAAATTTATTTGAAACGTGTTTTATGATAATATTTGAGTTAACATTAAAACAAAAACGTGTCAAACGGTGTAAACAATTTAAATATTATCCTACAATGCGCTTGAAACATTAAATAAACTTAACAAAATTTGATTAAAAGAACTAAATTCATGTATCTTTAAAGATGAAGGATTAAATTAGTCAAAAATTTTAAAGAATTACTAATTTCAAATTTCAGGAAAACTTAAAGGATCAAAAATATATTTACACGTATTAATATGAAGATTCCTATATTTTTTAACAAAAATTATTTAAGTGTTTTAACAACTTATTAGGATTAATCTATTATATAGACATAAATATCTAATTGAACTTAATTAACGATTTGAAAAGAGCATTAACGACCCGAGATTCAATCTCTAATACCATATAGACAAATAAAAAATAAGTCAGAACTTGATTATGTGTTCCACTTAATGATTATAGTGAATCGAACAAAATAAGCTTTTAATCAAAGTTTCATAAAAGTTGATCTTCTAACCTATTAGGCCCTTTTGTATTTCAGGGTCCCTTTGACTCCAAAATTGTAAAATAGGGTCTGTTGATTTTTTTTTTTGTAAAATTGGGTCAAGTCGTTGTGGGGAAGGACGACATTCGGAGTGAAATCGTCTTCTATCCTGCCGGTTTTGTTTTTGTTTTTATTAAATAATGTCGTCGTTAAAGATAACGACTTTGTTTAAATTGAGGAGTGAAGACGTCCTCTAACACGACGGCTTCACTTTTCACCTTTTTGTTTTCAAAGTTTTAATTATTTTTAATTTTTCTTTTCAAAATTTTCACTTTTCATTTTTTTTAAAATATCTCAGATTTTTTTTTTCAAATTTAACAATTTTTTTCATCATTTTTCCTTTTTTTCAAATTTTTCAGTTTTCATTTTTTTTCTTTTTTTAAATTTTTCAGTTTTGATTATTTTTCTATCATTTTTCAGTTCATTATTATTTTCTTTATTTTTTTAAAAAATTTCAATTATTAATTTAAAAAAAAACAAAAAACAAAACAAAAAAACAAAAAAAAATTGAAAAAGTGAAATCTTCATGTGGGATGACGACTTCACTTTTTCTAAATAGAAGAAAATGTTATAAGAAAATGTTATGTTAGATTACGACATTGTATTTTTTTTTTAAGTTAAAGAAATTGGTCGGAGGAGGACGACTTCACTTCCAATGTTGTCCTCCACCCTAATGACTTGATCCATTTTTGCAAAAAAAAAAAAAATAAGGAACCCATTTATACAAATTTAATTTCTAAAATACCCCAAAATACAAAAAAAAGAAAAAAAAGCCAACCTATTAACTAAAATCATGTTCATAAGAACAATGGTATTGAGTGTGTTGTTGAAAAAGAACATAATGTTTATTATAATCAAAAGCCTTTGAGAAATTCGGTTCCATCGACTCAAAGTGCCTGATCTAGCAAATGAACACACTTCCATACAATCCAACCTGGTTAAGATATTTTAATAAGCTTAATCGTTTCAGAAATTCAGAATTTAATTCTAGATAAAATATTATTTATTTATTTTGTGGGAAATGAACGTTATATGGGGAGTAACGCAAGAGGATCTTGACAGAGTGATAATAAAACACAACTGGATTTTCAAAAATATTTTTTGAATTCCAAGTCAACACAAAAGACAAAATATTTACTTTATTTCTTACAAGAAAAAGAGATTTCACCTATGCATGCAAAGGAGAGGCACCTTGAGAATCTGACATCTTTGTGCCATTGTTCGAAGAAATAGACAATTTAATGGATTATGAGCCTTAAACAATGTTAAGATATTGTAAACAAGAAAATACACCATAAATTACTTTATTGGGGGGGAAACAGTGAAGGACCTATTTATTCTTATCTTGATAAATTTATTTATTTAGAAAGACCCACTTATTTATATTTTTAATATTTTATTAGGGATACGAATAATGCTCAAGAAAGTTGTGTAACAAGTTAAAGTGAACATTATTTGTAAAAATTTTAAAAATATTTTAAATAACAATTAGAAGAAGAGCTTCTTAAATTTAATTAAGATGGTTTTGGTAAGTTAATAGTATACCTGCTCACAGTTCTACAGACAGTTTAGGAGACTATTTCTTGAAAAATCATAATTAAACGTACAAAAGGATTATTACTAATAATATATAAAAGTAAAAGTCATGAGAGTTTTTCCAGATAATCGTACCAATATATAGAATGAATTTTGGCCTGAAATTACTCCATAAATTTGATCTAATTTTATTCTCATTAACTAATTAGAAATTATTTCGCTATACTTTAATCATTAAAAAATAAAAATAAAGATCTTTTATATATGGTGATCAGGTTGAACGAAAATGTTAAACTATACTTAAATACATTTTTGCACCAAGTCTTATCTTAAAATACTTAAAAAACTTATTTTATTTTAAAATATCCTTAAAATACGTTGGTTTTGATATATTAAACATTTAAAATATATTTAAAATAGTTTTATTTAAACAAAGTACACAAACAAACAGATTAAAAAAAAAATCTTTAACAGAAAATTTAAATTTAAAAATCTTCTGTAAATAGTACAACCACGCTATAACTCTGTTATTTCACTCCAGTTCAACACTCTTTCTCCCAAACTCTTAAGAACATTCTTTCTTTTTCTTCTTATTCCAACAAAGTACAATCTTATTTTGAGTTTTGGGAACTTCAAGGTTTCACCTTTTCTTCTCCTAAACTCATCTTTCTCTAACACTAGGCTTTTACAACCTAAAACTTGTTCACGAAATCTTGCATAAAAGAGGTGCAAAACAAGTTTTATCTTGTTTAGTAGTGGCTAATTAATCAAATGACATAAATTTATGGCTTATTGATTTTTGGATACCCATTTAGTGTAAGGCTCTCTGCTCCATTAGGAATTTAAGGCAAAGTTTTTATAAAATAAATTGCATGGAAATGACATTAAAATGCATCTAGTTTGCTACATAAAAAATCAAGTTACAACATGAAACTAAAGTGACATGACAAAACAAAGAAACTTATTGTACTCGGTCTCTTATGTTCGACTGGAAAAGTGGGTAAATGAATATAAAACGGGTTACTAATGCTTTAATCATCAAACTAGCCATAAACAATAAATAGTAACAAAAACTTTGATCGTAAAATAGTTAATTACTTATTTTAAAATCGGTGACTAAATAGTCGATTATATTACAGTTGCTGAATACGGTGGTTTTCAAATTTTCAAACATTTAGTATATTTATTTTTCTCTCTTGGAAGAGAAGAAAAGAAAAGTTGAATGGAATTTGAATTTTGTAATAGATTTATGGTATTTCTTAAGATATTGTTGAAAGAAAATCTTTTCTTAATATTAAAATATGAATATATTAAAATGAGTATCGAGTTGAATGCAAAGGAAAAGTAATGAGCATAATTTACTGTGTTGGTTGGTGTCTCTTTTTCAGGAAAATGGAGGCCAAATGTGGTTTCCGTCCCGCTGACATGATAGTGACAGGAGTACGGTCACCACTCATAAAACAAAAACCCTCCCATCCCTCTCTCTCTCTCTCTCTCTCTCTCTCATTTTCTTTTTCATCTTAATTAATTCTCACATTATTATTTCAAACTTCTTTTTTACCCTTCTACCATCACTCCATCATCTATTTTCCTTATTTATCTTCTAAAATATTATATTGCTTTCTTTTTAAATAATTTTAATATTTAAATTACCCTTTTTTTTTCATTGGAAAAAAAAAAGGAATCTAGAAAGGTTATTTGTTATAAGACACAGCTTTTGTCCAAACTATTCCAAACAGAAAATCAAATACACCACCATGAATGATCCCTCATCCATCAGGTATGGTCCAAGAAAGCCATTCCAAATGTTCATTCCTTTTAAGAAAATCAACCCAACTCTACCTCTTCTTCAGTACTTCTAAGAAAGACAAAAGCATAAAACATATATATCTAAAAAAAAGTATCATTTTTCCCTGTAAAAAATAAAACAATTCAATGTTCTTTTAATTGTTTGTTAAAGTTACCTCATGCATTGATAAAAGTTAACTTCTATAAACATTCATAATTGGATAAGAGTTTATTTGCATCATTTTTCCAGAGGAAAAAAAAATTTAAATAGGTTTCTTTATGAGTTATGATTAGTTTATCAAAATACCTCATTAATTTATGTGAAAACAATTTTTAACTTATATAGTTTCTCTTACAAAAATAATTATTTTGCTTTGAAAAGTAATCTAAGGGTTTACACAAACTAATCTCAAATTAATTTAAAGAAGCTCAAATCATTTTTCATTTTTAGTTTCTTGTGGTACACGTCGCTTTCAAGAAATTTATCAATAAATAATCTCTATATTTCTAGCCAAAGAAATATTATAGCACGCCCACTTAAGTTACTTCTAGGACTTATTAAGTTTAAATATTTTATAAAGTAATGTATTTTTAATCAAGTTTCTATTATAATTTTTATATTTTTTAGTAGTGTTTAATTTTTACTGACTGGCGTGATGTTATTTTGATCCGTTATCTTGTTTACTTGTTCACACTATAAAAAATACAAGGAGTTAAAGTTATTCTTATTGAAAGTACATTAAATAACAAAGTTATTATCCAATCATCCAATTAAGTAAATCATAAAAATTTAATTAGAAAATTTAAATACTGAATATACCAAACAAATTTAATAGACTAAATAGGAGTTGAAACTTAATTAACTTATCTTTTATTGACTTGTATATCTTGAATCCAAAGTGTTGACGAAGGTATGAACAAAAAATAGTTGTTTATTACATTATTAAGCATTTTTCTTTTTGATTGAATGATGAGGATATCTCCCACGAGATTGTCTAGGGAAAAAGATTCCTCTGAAAAGAAAAGAAAAACCCTAATATTGAACGTTTGGAGTTCAAAAATGAAAACTGTTTGATAAATTGTAGGTTGGGAAAACTTACACCTGAAGCTCCTCGAGATCTGACCAAATCTTGTTTGAGTTCTTCACATGAATTATTTTGAACATGTTTCGAGGGTCAGCTTCTCTGAACTTGGGCCTCCTTTGTCTACACCAATAATGCTTCTTCCTATCCATAATTGCTTTCCATCTTTTTCTCTTCTTCTCCTAATTCAATCATCGTTCATTCACATCTCTCATATATACTTCATACACTAATTCAGATTCTCTCTTCAATTTTTACTCTACTATTTCAACATTTTTTTAAGAATCTCCTTTGCATTAATCTCATTTCTTCTCACCAAGTCGCTGAATTTTATGTGCTTCTAAAAAATAAATGTGAGGTAGAATATGTATAAATTTATATGGCATCTAACTAATTCTTTAAGGTTACTTAATCAACATCGAATCCTACCAAAGCAAAATTCCTTGTACCTGAAGTTTTTGTCCAAAAGCTTGTCATGTACAACGAAACGATTCAGCTGGGATAGGTGGTTAGGGCACCATGTGCTTTGGTTTCAGAGAAAGAAAAATAGTTTGATTGCTATACTTACCAAAAAAGACATGGAGATACTTACCAAATAGGGGATTGTAATTTTTATTTATTTATTTTTAAATAGTTATTTTATAACACCTACTAATAGTTAAATATAAAGACTATATAATCATAAACTAATCTCTAAAATTCTTTTTAGTTTTACCTATAGAGATGCTGCAATTATATACAATACAGTATAATTAATATATTGTTAATATAAAGATTTAAAGTGTTATATATTAATTAAGATCTTCCTTTGGTTTTCTTAACAGAGTCAATGAAGCACATGTTGTTTGAAGTTGTGAAAAACGAGAGCGAGATAAAGTTTTAATCACTTACATTAACTGTGAGCGTTTAATTATTTTCCTTATCCAGAAATACCATAAACTTGAATCAACAAACCCTACAAGCACCATAAAGTCCATAATCCCCAGCCCCTCTCGAAAAACATGCTTCCTTCATTTGTGCAGGAATAGAATTGTTGTCACCTAATCCAGAACCACCGTCTTCTCCAACCTCATCATTGTAGATAACAACATCAATGGAGATTCTTGTGGAGAACCAAAAACCAAATGACAAGAGTTTAAAATGAAACATTAATGGCAAAGATAAAGATTATTTGACAGTGATGAGAGAGAGGAGAAGGTTATTAAGTTAAGGGTAATAGAAATTGGAATGAGAAAGAGAATAATGATAATAATAGAATTTAGGAGTTAGTGTGAGGGAAGAGTGATGTCATGTCCTGTCGGAGAAGGAGGGCACGTAGGCAGCTCCCATAAATGCAGACAGATTAATTGGTCCGATGTTAAGTCCGTGTCTTAAGTTTTATTTTTATGGTTCCATTTTCTGCTCCCAAATTCTTCAACCACATACATAATACATTCACTACTCCTTCTTCCACTCCCACTCTTCCTTTCTCACCAACCATATTCCCTTCTCTCATCTTACCTACAATAACACCTTTTCTCTAATCTCTGCATTTTTTTATTATTATACCTTCCACTCTTCTTCATTCTTAATAATGTAGCTTCCTTGCATTTTGCAATATCTTTAATAAAAAAAGACACAGGCTTGGAAACAGGGTGCAGAAATGGGTTATCCTCAGTTAAAGTAAAAAGTAAATGTCTGAACAAGAATGGTACAGGTGTTAATTATGTAATGGCAAGTATTTGAAACCCTTTTCTGAGTGAAACAGCTCTTTTCTTCAGACCGCTTATTCATGACCACATCCTCTTCAATCTCTTATCTTCAAACAACAATAATAACATTATTTTATTAAATAATTCTTACCATTATTATATATTAAATATATTCATTAATTTAAATCCCATATAAATATATACACAAACACAATCTTACTTAGCTTAGTTTTTATTATTATCTTCCAATCTACCTATACTCTATCATGGTGAAACTCAAAACTCCCTTGCCCAAACTCACATGTAGAGTATAGTAGAATAGATCTTCAACTTTCTCCCCCACTTACTTCAACTTCCTCTCGATTCTAGAAACCCTAACACACACACCTCAATTTTCGTTGGTAAAAAAAATTATTTTTCGCCTTTCTTTTCAGCTTTTTTTAGGGAGAGAAGGTGGAGAGTGATATGGAATTCGACGAGCAAGAGGAGCAGGAGGAGGAAATGGGGATGCCGGACCCGCCGGTGCCAGCGCCGGTGGCAAGTTACGACTCGCTTGGAAACCCCGCGGCTCGGTCCAAAGGCGCCGGCGAGGGACGGAAGGGAGCGTTCGGCGCCGCCGCGGTACGGTACCGAGAATGCCAGAAGAACCACGCCGTGAGCTTCGGCGGCCACGCTGTCGACGGATGCTGCGAGTTCATGCCGGCCGGCGAGGACGGCACTCTGGAGGCCGTGATTTGCGCCGCCTGCAACTGCCACCGGAATTTTCACCGCAAGGAGATCGACGGCGAGATGAGCTCCTTCCACCACCGAGCGCAGCCGCCGCCACCGCTGCACCACCACCATCAATTCTCCCCGTACTATCACCACCGAGTCCCACAGCACCCAGCCGCCGGAGGCTACCTCCACCACCACCTCGGCACGCCTCCAATGGCGCAGCACCGCCCGCTCGCCCTCCCGGCTGCCGCCTCCGGCGGCGGACTCAGCCGCGAAGACGAAGACATCTCGAATCCGAGCAGCAGCGGCGGTGGAGGTGGCGGCGGCGGGGGATCCAAAAAACGGTTCCGAACGAAGTTCACGCAGGAACAGAAGGATAAGATGCTGGCATTCGCGGAACAGCTGGGGTGGAGAATCCAGAAGCACGATGAATCAGCTGTGGAACAGTTCTGTGGTGAGACGAATGTGGAGAGAAAAGTTCTGAAAGTTTGGATGCACAATAACAAGAACACTCTCGGTAAGAAACCCTAATTTCGGAATTATTGTTATTAATATAATATATAGTATTCTTTCTCTCGATCTTTCCGTTGGGTTCCAGAGAGAAAATTGTAATTTGAAATTGAATTAATGGAGATGAAGCTAGGGCTGTTCCTTTGGTTAATTTTAGTTTGAGTTTATTCCCGTGTTGGCAAAGTAAGGAGTGATTAAAGTGCATGATTAGGTTAAGATGTAGCATTATTGTACATTAATTGCGAATTAATTGTGGGTGTAAAGAGATGGAGAGCGAATAAAGAGAAGGATTAGCAGAAGCGATAATTGAGGTTTAGCAAGATAAAGCGAACGTGTAAGACATGCAAATGGAAAATGGGATGACATTGGTTTTAATTTTGTTGTTTGCATTAACAGGTGAAAGTCCCCACCAACCATTTTTGTTCCCGTTTTGGACACATTTATTCAACCGTGAGAAATTGATAAAAATATAGTGAGAGGGGTATTAATTGGTGGGAGAGTTTGAGTTAGAGTTTGTTGTTGTATTGTTTGGCATTTTTTGAGTGGGGGAAAAAGGGAAAAGGAAAAGGGTGGTAAATGAATGAATGAATTGGTGAGGGTTGAATGATTCAATCCCATTCTCGTATATGTTTGGTTAGTGCGGTGTGAAAAGCGAGAAAGTAATGAAAGAAGAAAATAAACTATAGGAGAGGAGAGTGGGTGGGTATTCACGCGGCAAAATCGTACAGTGTTAGTCTGTCGGGTCATGCACAGATTACAGACTTGCAGAACAGAAGTGCAGAACCCTCCTCCACCCCTTTTCACATTATCATTACCCTCACATTATTTTAACAAATAATCAAATTAAACCTACAAAAACTCAAATATATTTTTATTATTATTCACATATTTTATCATAAATATATATAGTTTTTTATCTCTCTACGATAATATTGCTTGCATGCATATCAATTATTTTAACCGCTCTATATTTCTCTTTCTTCTCAATCCTTTTATTCTGCTTTGCTCACTGTTCTACACGTTCTGTACTCGCTGTGTTACTAAAACTATGCAGCTACAACTAGAGGTCAAATGTTATGTCATTTATGTTTCGTCCAAATGCCATTATTAGTTAACCTAAAGGCCATTTAAGAGGTTTCACAAACTTAACTTAGTTATGTTTTTCGATCATTTTTGTTTTTTAGTTAAACATGTTTTTTTGTCAGGAAAAGAAGTGAATTTTTATTTTCGTTTTTTTATTCTCTCTAAAATTGGGAATATTGCTTTTAATCTTTAGTGCTATACGATACTAAGGTCAAATGACTATTCCAAGTAATATATACTGATGTTTTTTACATAATCTGACTTCTAAAATAAATTCTTAATATTTGAAAAATAAGAATTATTTATCTATTTTAAAATAGATAATAATAACTAAAATAGTGATTAAAAATTATGTAGAGATGAATTAAAAAATTGTAGGAACTAATATTTGTTAATTTTTATCATATTATTAATATTAGAAGCTCTTTTTTTATTTATGAGAAAAGTATTAAAGCTATATGTTCTTGTATTCAACTTTTGGAGAAATTCTAATTTTTAACTATATATTAACTTTTGTTTAAGAAATGACAAATGGATTTGATTATTGTCTTACGCTTCTAATAAAATCAAGCTAGATATACTTGTCTAGTTTATAATTTACTGTTTATGTTATAAGTTATATTGGAATCTTATAAAAAAGAATGAGCTATTTTTATACTGACTATGCATGGAACACTTAAAAAAAACAAATAAATTAAAATTGATTTAATTTGATTCTATTCTGTGACTAATATCAAAATCTAATTGGATTGATTGGCATCATTTTTCCTTTCAAAAATAGCTGAAAAACTGATGCTTATTACTATTTTACTGTCTGAGTGATGATTGTTCACTTTGAACAACGAATGAAGTTGGGTTTTATGAATTCCTAGCTCTTGAATTATCGAATTAGTTCTTGAAGGTCAGTTTGTTAAAGATCAACTTTAAATAAGACTTTAGAAAGTGTAATTAAAAAGAAAATGGAGCTTCTATTTTACATGCATTTGAGTGGTACAGGTAAAATCGAGAGAGGATCAATTACATAAATAGTAATATATATCTAAATTAGAAATCGTAGAATAAAAAATAAAATCCACCTTCATATTCAATTTAATTTAAATAAATTACAAAGTATACAAATCTTGATTTATATATAATCTAGGAGGTTTCGCAACATGGACATGGGAGTTTGATTGCTACTTTTTCTTGCTGTTCGCTTAGATATGGATATGTACTTACCATCAATTACTGGTGATCACCTTATAATTACTCCAACAAGCTCAATATAATGGATATTAATTCTTACCTATTGTATACGTACAAAGGTTTTTGGTGGGTTACCTTCACATTAAAGCAAAAACAAGTATAAATGAACTAAGAAGTATTGTTTCAAAGCTAGAAACAATTTGAATATGCAAACAGAGTTTCCTTATTTTTTAAATTCGAGTAACATTAATTTCGTTATATACTTTTAAACAAATTTTAACCAAAAATTATATGTTAAAATTTGCATTGCAATCAAGAAAATTGACTATGTGTATTTATTAAGCAAATAAATACTTAAAAATATGAAATCATCAATAATAAACTGAAACACTATGGTCATCAATAACAGCCGTAAAAAAATTGAAAAAAATATATTTGATTTATTTATATATAGTGGAAGTGTAGTATTAGTTGTGTTGAAAGTTGAAAGCATGTCGTGGAATGGCTCACAGATTATTATAAGAGCAGAAGAAGATGGTCATACATTCTCTTTCTCTTTCTCTGTATCCGTTTGATCATTTTTGGGGTGAATGCATCGATGAACACTGAGTGGTACCATCACTGTTCTGTTCCATGGAGTTGTTGTAATTGTTAGCGAAGTAACAGTAATATAATTGTGGTGTACTACTTTACTTTACTACACGACAAGGTCAAATCAAAACTGAGGTTAGGTTGGCACTTGCAACATCATCCACACGTTAACATGCATCTTCATGTATTAGTTAAGACGTGACGTTGAACCTTCTGCTGCATTTATGTTTCCAACTATTCATTCCTAAGGAGTTACCGTTCAACACCTTGTTGGAACTTGTTTACATCACTAACTTCTGTTTCTCTTTTGTGTTTTCCAACTTTTCAAATTCCATTCCTGTTCAAATACTTCAAATTACTATTTACAACTTTTAAAAGGCCAAATTGTTGTTTCTTTAGTAGTACTTATATTATATTTTATTTATAATAAAAATATAAATTTATTAGGGGTGTCAAAACAAGCCGAGTCTAATGGACCAGCCCGTCAGTCCGTGTTAAAAGGAACGGGCTGGGTTGAAGATTTCAACCTGTCAGCCCATTCTGGTCCGTCCTGTCCAACCCGTCAACTTGACGGGTCAAAATACGGGCCAGTCCGTCCTGGTCCGTTGGCCGTTTTAAAAAAATAAAATAAAATAAAAGTAATTAAAAACATTAATTTTTATATTATATATTTTAAATATATAAATATATAATAGTATTATAATTTAAATCATTAACACCCACAAATTAAATTTGAATTATTAGTTATAATTAAATAATTTAATATGTAAATTTAATAATTATTTTAAATTATCTAATTAAAATCATTAACTAATCAAAAGTTAAAATAATATTTTATTTAATTAAATATGACTTTAATAATAATTTATATATATATATATATAAACAAATTTAAAAAATAAAATAAATTAAAAAATTTGAAAATAAATTAAAAAACTTAAAAAAAAAACTGGACGGACCAGTTCGGTTCGACTTGACCCATTAGCCCGACCCATTTTTGTACGGACTACTTTACCCGTTTGCCACCCCTAAAATTTATACTATTAAAGCTGCAAAAAATACACTATTTTATAATTTCTTAATCTTCAAAATATACATAGCCATGTCAAATATACATATTAGTCGCTTTATCATTATCCAGTTTTTGTGATTTTTGGTATTATTTTCACAACGTTTCTATCATTTTTTTATACAAAAACATTAGAGCAAATCATTCTTTTCTACAGAAAAAGACATATAAAATGTATAATTATATTTAGATTTAATGTTTTTCACGGATTTACTGATTTATTAGACCAAGTTCTTTGATATTTTTCTTAAAATCAAATGTATTTAAGATGAATTAAAAATAGGCCCCCAAATTCTTTTACCAATCAATCTGCTTAATTTAAAAAAAATAATGATATATATATATATATATATATATATATATATATATATATTTTTATTTTTATATATATATATTATAAAAAAAAAAAAAATATATATATATATATATATATATATATATATATATATATATTTTGCGTTTTACACATAAATCTTAGAAGAAAAAAAGAAGAAAGGCACAAGACTAATATTATTAGAATAAAAAGAAGAAAAAAATCATGTAGTTTCAAACAAAGCTTATGTAAATTTCAATCTAATTTACGATTATATAAAGATTTTCTTTTTTATCTGCAAAATAATATATACCTTAGGTACGTTAATCCATATAAAAGAAAATTAGTATAGAGATGTTGTGCAAGAAAATTGTATATTACAAAAGATAAAGATATGTTTTATCCAAAAGATTTCTAAATATGTTAATTCAAAAAACTTAAGAGGAATCTATTAAAGAACTTAAAAATTAAGCATAGACAAAATCATATCAGAAAAAAGAAACATTTTTTTTGTATTATTGGTTGCTCTCTATTGATACTTTAAGTCTTCCTTTTTTATTGCACTTTATCTGTTGAGTGTGATCCTACCTACTATATTTCACATAAAAAATAAAAGATCAAGAACAACCAATACAACTATAGATTATGTATATTAAAAGCTAATCAATACCAATCCAACAATATCAACCCAACCCTTTACTTTTCTATGCTTATAATGCATGTCATTGGACAAATGCACCGGTCAAAAAATGAAAAATTAGCTTTTTTATATTTGTTGCTAATCCATTCCTAAGCTTTCAATTCAGTTGTTCTGAATATTTCCTCCCCATCAATTATGGCATTCCTAAACAACACATTATTTCTATGATCTCATTATTGTCATCCACATAGTTTTCCAGATAATGTTTTTATTATTACTCATCCCATACATGTGAAATTGTCTTAAGACCTATCCACTTATTACATAGGTTCCAAACCATGGTAGACACTTTACAATTTAAAAACAAATGTTGGATAGTTTCATCTTGTTCTTTGCAAAGCACACATGTCTGACACAATATCCCTGGTTGCAATTTTGTTTTGTCTATTCTCCATATGAATTGTTTTACATTAGGGATTGTACTTGTTCTCCATAGTAACTCAAAAAATTCGTCTTTTTTTCCTGTTATAATGTTCTGTAATATTTTGTATCCAGATTTGACTGTATATGTATCCATGTCTTCTCCCTTCCATATCCAAGAGTCTTGACCTTGTATTTTTGGTAAATACCTTATTAATTCATTCCTGAAATATTCAACTTGGTGCAACTCCCACTCAAACCACTCCCTCCTCCACTTTAATTTCCTTTCCCATTCATTATTATTCCAAATTCTCATGTTTGAAATTGTTGTCATCTTAAGATGTGAATTATTATATAGGGTATTTTTTAGCAAAGGATAATTTTTTATTCCATTTATCATGCCATAATTTGATTGATGTTCTCGTTCCCATATTCCATGTGATATTGTTGTCAAATCATGTTTGCCCAACCCCTACCCCACATGTTTTTTTTTTCAAATCCTTCCACCATACAGATTCATGTTTGGGTTGATTAGATTGATTTAGTTCTCTCCAATCTCCGAATTTAGATTCTAATGTACTCCTCCACAAACTTATGTTTTCTATTGCATATCTCCATTTCCACTTTGCAAGTAATGCCACGTTAAAACTTTGTACATCTTTTATCTATAATCCTCCTAATTATCTAGGTCTACAAATTGTTGACCATTTCACTCATGCTATTTTCTTTTCTTATGTTCTCCATTCCCACAAAAAATTTCTTTAAATTTTCCTAATTTCCTTTGACATTGTTTTTAGGGCTTTGAAGAAAGATAAAAAAAAAAGAATATAGGTAAAGTAGCAATAGCTTATTTAATCAAGCATACCCTTCCAACAAATGTTAATTGTCTGCCTTTCCAACATGTTAATGTCTTTTCTATTTTTTGTATCATGTTGTCCCACAATCTAAGTTTTCTAGGATTTCCCCCAAATATGTGAAAGGTACTGAGATTATTGTGCAATTCATAACAGCAGCATACAGATCCATTTAACTATCATTCACTCCAATCCCTCCCAGTTTGTTCTTATAGAAATTTACTTTGAGGTCGATGTAATTTCAAAACATCTTAATACAACTTTTAATGTTAAAATGTTTTTCAATTTATCTTCACATATGAATAGAGTATCATCTACATATTCTAACATATTTACTTCTAACTCTCTTCTCCTTATTTTCACTCCATGCAGTTTGTTTAAATCTTTAGCTTGCCTTATAATTCCTGCTAAACCCTCAATTGCAATAGTGAAGGAAAAGGTGTGAGAGGATCACCTTTCCTTATTACCTTTGATGGACTAAATTCACTTGTGGGACTTCTATTGACAAGTAGTGAAATAGTTGTTAAAATTAAGCAATTTCTAACCTAATTAATCAATTTCTTACAAAATCCTAGCCTTTCCATCATATAATATATGAAGTCTCACCTAACAGGTCATAAGCTTTTTCAAAATCCACCTTCATAAGCTTATTATAACATGTATTTAATGCAAAGATTCTCTTCATTAATGAAGAGATAAGCCTTTTTTTTTCTTATGTAACTCTTCCTTTCTCTTCACTCTTTCACATTCCTGTCACATGAAACCTATTTATAAACCAAAATTTTGTAAAGTAATCATTGCATTAAATGTAATACATGTGCATTATGTCATCTTATCTCATCTTTCCTTCATCATCCATTTACAAACCATGTATGTGCCAAGTAATGAATGCATACATTAAATGTAATGTTATCATGTGTTAAGATAAGATTCCTTTCATTAATGAAGAGTTTATCTCTTTCTCTATCTTCTCTTTAACAACACATACATGGGTGGTCTAGGGTCCCACACATGTAATGAACAAAGTGTGTGTGTGTGTGTGTGAAGGTAGAATGCAATTTATACCCAAACCCCCCACCTGCAAAACAATCAAAACAGTCCCAAGAAGATATATAACAATGTTGTCTCTATAGGATTCAATATCTAGCAAATATTTTAAAAATAAAAATAAATAAAATTATACAAATACAATATTGAGCATATCAAAAGAGACAAGAATATACATACCTAAAAAGGAAAAAGGAAATAAAAATAAAAAGAAAAACCACGTTAATTTTGCACATTCAAATAAAAGGCCTGACCCTCTAGTGTCCCCAATGAAGTCGTCATCTGTCGCAACCAAAATCACCACGGGACGACGGGCCAAAAATAAAATTTGAAAAGACAAAATTTTTGGAGTTGTCACCATAGTTTATTCTGGAAAACTAAAGAAAAACAAAAAACAAAAGATAAGGTCTACAAAAATCAGATTTTGAATTTGAGAGTCGGTTACGCATAGGGAAGTGTTAACATCATACAATGCACGTCTTAATTAAATGTGCAAAAAGTATGTGATTTTTCAAAATGTTTATTTTCCCCAAAAATACTAATAAAAGAATGTACGAATGAAATAAAAATATTTTTTTTTGCTTTTTTGGTCCGACAAGGATTAATCCTCGCTCCTACGTATCAAGGTTACGTAGTTCTTTTTGAAAAAACTATTTGAGAAACTTGTTTATTTGGTTTTTCTTTATAATTTTGAAAACGATTTTTGGTTTGTTTTTGAAATTTTGAATTATTTGGAAATATGTGTCTTACAACGCGAACAACTGGACAAACATAAAAAGTAAATAAAGAAAATTATTTTTTTTACTTTTTGTTCTTTATATTATTTTTTATATTTAAAAAAACAAAAAAAATGTGTCACGCGACTCAAGCGGTCGGACAAACACTAAAAGAATTAAGGAAAAATATTTTTTTATGATTTTTAGAGTAAAATATTTGTAAATAGTAAAAAATAATTTCTCTAACATAAAATGCTAAAGTTGTGTGTAAAAAATAAATAGGTACAATATTAAAACAAAATATAATAAAAATTGACAATTCAGAAGTAAAAAAAAAAAAGAAAAAAGGAGTGGCATACCTTCAAAACTCTTTAATTCCTCTTCTTCTCTATCATTCTCAATGTTTTTTTTATATTACAACTAGCTTGCCTTTTCTTTTTTTTCTTTTTTTTTCTACCTTCTTCAATATGTATTTTTTTTATCAAAAGAGAGATAAAAGGAGGTGTATATATGTGTGAGTGGTCATGGGAAAGAATTAGAGAAGTGTTAAGAATATTTTGTTTCGATCCCTTTTCATATGACAGTCTGTGTATTTATATTCACACGTGGCAATACCAATGTAATCATTGCCTTAATTGTAATGAACAATATAAAAAATGAATTATTCATGATAGCAACATATTACGAGAATCAAATCACAACAAATCAAAGAACAATATCAATCATCTTCAATAATATTGATTTTAATAATTAGAAAGATATTGCTTCTAATTATTAGAATCATATCATTATTTTCTCTATTAAGAATAAAGGGTAGAAAATCAAAGAGTAGGGGTGAAAATATCTTAAGTTGTTGGACTCATGAGAAGGGGGTGTAATAATTAAAAACAAATTTGGCTCTTTCTTCCTTTTTTTTTTCCCTTTTTTTCTTTTGTTTGTCTCTCTCTTTTTTGTCTTTTTTTTAAATTAAAATTGAAAATCTTTGAAGAAAATTTTATTTCACCTTTTTTTATTTACCATTAACTAAAAAACATTTTTATTTCTTTTTATTCATCTAGAAAAAATTGGGTGTTGACACCACTGATGATCCCTGATTAGACATCTCCTCTAAATGTTTTCATAATCTTACAATGATCGTATATTAAATACACGAGTATTGGTAGGTGTTGAAGAGGCTTATAGCTCTGGAGCGAAGTCGGGGCCTTAGGCCTTAAAGACTAAGTTGTACTAGTTATGTAGGAGAGTTTTCATGTCATTTTGGGAATTGAATGTACCTAGGCAAGTCCTAGTCTTTTGAAAAATTTTAAACCTTTATGATTGTTGTTTTGTAACAATCTTAACTACTCTATTGGATATATATTTATATTAATGAGACTTATAACATACTTATTATATGCTTTTATAGACAATGAAATTTTAAGGTTATTACAGCTTGCATAAATGATTATTTCCACAAAAATAGAACACTTGATACAATTTGTACAACATAAAATTAAAAGAAGAGATGAAGGATTAAGAATTAGATGTCCATGTGTTAATTGTTTAAATTAAAGAAGAGCACATGTTACCAAAATTCTAGAACACATTTTATGTGATGACTTTCTTTAAAATTATAAAACATGAGCATGACATTGTGAATTATTAGATTTTTCACGTGTATGTCAAGCTAAGAAGTTTGTTGATTCGATCATGGACGAAAAATCGAAGGACATGATTCCTAATATTGGTGCATAATCTTTTGCTCAAGTGCATATATATGAAAATATATTAAAATTGTTAATGATGTTAAGATTGATGAATTTGAAAGAATTCAATGGATGTTAAGATTGACAAAAGCTTATAGAGAGGAAAATACTATCCAATCAAAATGTTTTGCAACTTAATGATGTTAAGATTGACAAAAGCTTTACAAAATCACTTCATTTTGTTGAAAGACGTGCTTATGGAGAGGAAAATACTACCCAATCAAAATTATGAGGCAAATAAGACATTTTGTCCAATCGATATAGAGTACAAAAATATACATGTATGTTCTAATGATTGTATTTTATGCAAAAAAGGGAGTTTGAAGAGTTAAAAAGATGTTTCGAGTGTGGATTATCACATTATAATGTCAAAAATAATTATCAACACAATATTGACAAGGTGGCAAAGGACTATCCTCCTACATGGTTGTTTGGTATCTTCCTATAATTTCATGGGTTAAGATTGCTTGTGAATATAACTGACACTAAAAATCTTCAATGTCACACAAATTAAAGGAAATGTGTCAAACTACGTTGTTATCAATCTAATTATTTGCTATGGAAGAACATTGATAAACGATTTGTGTAATTTTAAAATGTATTGATAAATGTAAGGTTGAAATTAACTACAGATGAAATAAATCCATTTTATAATTTAAGTATTAATAATAGTTCATGGTATGTTTCACTAGTGATTTACAACTTACCTCCAAACCATGTATAAATAGCAAATACATGAAGTGATGATCTCTGGTCCAAGGGAGTCTAGAAATGATATAAACAATTATCTCAATTTGTTGATTCAAGATTTTAAAATTATTATGAGATGAGGGTATTGAAGTGTTTAATGGATTTCCCTTGTGGGTTTTTTTAGGCTTAAATACTAATTTGGTCACTATTTTTGTTGAGTTTGTTCAATTTAGTCATAATATTTTTTTGTTCAATCTGGATTCAATTTTTTTCAATTTAGTACTTTTTCCTAATGTCGTTTAAATAATTAACAGACAGTGAACATTGTATATCATGTGTTAGTTTATGTTTTTTTTAATAATTTTTTTAAAATATATTTTAATTTTTCTTAATTTAAAAAAATGTTCACGTATTAAGTCATAATCGTGCCACATAGCAGTAGCAGAGTCACGTGTCAGTGTAGTGCCACGTGTTAGTGTTGTAACACCCCATTTAATTAATAACGTTAATTAAAGAAAATGTCACACAAAATAATATAAGAAGAAAGATCAATGGAGTATAACATCACTCCTACAAATATCCAAAGTACTTAGAGGACAATAATCGAGGCACACCACGATGTCGTTACAAAATGGGGCAAAAGGTCTACAGTATCCAAAATACAGTGCTAAATAATGCAATACATGGGCCACAGCCCTAACGGAAGACACAACGAGCTGAGTCCATCCAGATGACTAAGCAGTGGAACCTCCATCACCCTGATGACCACGATCTGCTCACATCAATAAATTGATTATCATCGCAAAAGGAGAAAACCAAACACATAGAACATACAACAAGCAGAAAGGGTAAGCTAGAGTAGAAAACAATTTATCATACAATTACATACCATTTCACAGTCCAAGATGCATAGGTCAACCAATCATGTTATGACGTTTCAAACAATACTCTAAGACTCAAGACACAACTCATCCGGATACATATAATTAGTTGGATTCAGCGGATGCATGCACTTGTGGTGGACTTCCCTGCTCTACCGAGCTAAATTGTTACAATGTCTCACCCCCCCACACACACAAGGTTAGTCCTTAATGGGTCTCAGGCCTCCTACTACTCTCACCACTAGAGTCAGTACGCTCTATGTGAGATTAACTGACTCTTTAGAGTGTCAGGATGTAACCTTACCTTGAATCTTTACTAAATAATATAGATGGGGCACCACCATGAACTCCCACTAACAGGGGTCATGGGATTATGTCCCAACCAACTGAGGCACCACCATGAAGTCTCACCTAGAGGTTCATGGAATTGGTCTCTACATTAGGACTTAATTGAACAGAATCAACAAAAATAGGAACCAAATTAATATTTATACTTCTATACAACTCGCTAAATAAGATCAAAATAATTATACACCTAAAAATTAGTATTTAGTTCTTTGTGGTGTTGTAGATGTTGGTTGTGAGAATAAGAAAAAAAGGATCATATGTGAGGTAGATGTGAGGTGCATAAATGGACTTATGTCTATGTGTTCCCATCGCTCTGTAAGATGGATTAAATCAAAGAGCTTTGTTACATTAATTAAACCAATTAATTTGTTACTAATTATTTGATTCAAAACTTTAATTTCATGTATCAATATTAACTACTAGTTTAAGTACTTGAATTATTATTCAAAATCCATAAAATAACTTAAAGGACAAATGATTAATTTATAATTAAAATAATCTCATAATTTGTTAACTTAAGACAATTATATATTTCTTTGACATATAGATTTTTATTCTATATACAATTAAACAAAATTATAGTGCTACAAACATAGGTGATCTTTTCATAAATCTTAACACTATTTAATGAAGTGTGATAAATGTCATCATGTTGACGTTCATTAAATATTTTTCTTAATGTCCGGTATGGGAAAATTTTTTTATAGAAATCTCCAATTTTGTACATATATCATTTTTCTTTCATGTGTTCAATTTCTTAAACGATTTGTTTTCTTGACATACTTATGTTTTATGATCTTCATACAATAAGCTAACATTCTCACGCCATGCCAAGTAATTAATCGTACAAAATTACATGACATGCAATTTGTAAAAAGACTTAATACTAATTTGGATTTTATTTTCGTTGAGTATGTTTAATTCAGTCCATATATATATATATATATATATATATATATATATATATATATATATATATATATATTTCAATATAGTTTTAATTTTTGTTAATTTTTTTCAATTTAGTTATTTTTATTAACATCATCTAAATAATTAACAGACAGTGAACAATGTATGTCATGTATCAGTTTTCTTTTTTAATCTTTAATACATAATTCAATTTTTTTTCTTAATTCAAAAAAGAAATCCACGTGTCAACCAGTATCGTATCACATGTCATTGTAGTATCACGTGTCAATGTGTTATATTCAATTTAGTTCCTATATTCGTTATTGTTATTTAATTCAATCCCATTTTTTTTTAAATTGATCAATTTTGTCCCACTCCAAATTGAAAGCAAATTTAATTTTGATATAAATGTTAGACTAATATTTTTATTAAAATTCACATTTTTATTAAATATTTTTGGTTTAGGGTTATAGTTACTTTAAAATTAGAACAAAAATTTTAAAAGTGGTGACTAATACAATTTATTTAAAGTTTTAATAGCTTAAAAATCACACAAAGTATTAAATAAAAATATAATTTTTACAATTAAATTTTTTTACAATATTAAAAGAAATCATTGTAACTATTAGGATTAAATGTGTTTTTGGTCCCTTAACTTTTAGTAAAAATTAGAATGAGTCCTTTTTCAAATTTTTGGTCAAATTTAGGGCTCCAAATTTATAAATACGTGAATTTAGTCCTTTTAATTAATCAGCTTTTCTTCAACTTATTTGAGGTTTCAAATACGTTTCTTGATAGCATTTTTAGTTATTTACGCTAATTGACACAGTTTTGCTTCAATGTTAGCTCAGAAACAGATTTGAAACATCATCAAATAAACTTAATTAAATTTGGTTAAAAGGACTAAATTCACGCGTTTCTAAACATGGAGACTGCATTGGTCCAAACTTTCAAAGAGTGACTAATTTCAATTTTTATTAAAAGTTAAGAGAACAAAAACATATTTAACCCTAACTATTATTGTGATAGAAAAACAAAGAAAAGAAAATATAAAAATATTTTTTTTTACAAAAATTAAAAAAAAAGAATATGTAAATTTGACAATTTTACTTTATAATTGATTAATATAATAAAAAACAAAGAAAAGAAAATATAAAAATATTTTTTTTTTACAAAAATTAAAAAAAAAGAATATGTAAATTTGACAATTTTACTTTATAATTGATTAATATAATCTTGTATGACATTTTTATTTAATAGTTTGTGTGATTTTTAACCTCTTAAAATTTTAAATCAATGGTGTTAGTCCCTACCTTTAAAATTTTCATTCTAATTTTAAACCTTCTTTAACCCTAAATTAGAAATATTTAATAAAAATGTAAATTTTAATAAAAATATTAATATAAAATTTATATTAAATTTAAATTTAGTCTCAATTTGAAAAGAAACAAAATTGCTTCGTTTTCAAAAAGTTTAGGACTGAATTAAGGACCAAATTGAATATAAGACATTGACACGAGACATTACACTAACATGTGACTCTACTACTATTACATGGCATGATTCTTGCTTGATGCGAGACATTTTTTTTAAATGAAGAAAAATTAAAAAATATTTTGAAAAAAATAATAATAAATAACCTAACATGTGACATATACGGTTCATCATTGTAAACACCGTTAAAGGACTAATTTGAAATTTTTAACAAAAATTAAGATCAAATTAAAAAAAAATATAACTGAATTGAACAAACTCAACAAAAATAACAACCAAATTAGTATTTAAACTTAAAATATATAAATTTCAAATCTTTAGAACATGCGTCTAGGACATTCATCTAGGACATTGGTTTATGTAATTTGGATCTGTGTTCAATCCAAAGCTCAAATACAAGTTTATAAACATTCCAAATAGGTGGAGAGAATTTTAGGAAAATAAATACAACATTTTTGTAGTCACAAAAATAATTTCTAAATATAGTAAAAGAACATCTTATCTAAATCATTTTCATTTTTCATTCATGCAATTTTTCAAGATTGGTTCTCGTACTTTAAACTTAGTAACACATTGGAGAGAAAGAGAGGACTTGGCTATATAACAAATAGATATTATATAAAAGTTGCTTTAAAACTTATAAATATATATATATATATATATATATATATATATATATATATATATATATATATATATATATATATGGAAACTCATAAATTAATCTTGCAAGTATAACAAAACACTCATTATTTCTATGATTAAAAACAAAGTTTTAAAAACTGTTTGAAACACCCTCAATTAGTTATTTTACTTTGGAAGAGAAAAAAGATTGTGGTGCATTACAAAGCAAACTAGATTGTATTACCACCCAATAGAATTTGTGCATCGAAGAAGTGCAAAGGCTTTTTCTTGTTAGAGTAGAATAGGTGTCAGATTTGGTGTGAATTTCCTTCAAGTATGGTTGTTGTTATGGAGACAGGGTTTCTGGGTTCATGAGTAACGAGCTCAGATATGGGCCATTATGGGCCCTACTCTAAACAAAATGTTAATCATCAATGCAGTACACAATATGGGCCTCAAGAACCTTTCATCCTATCATACCTGATCCACCGTGAGGCCCACTATCTAAGGCTCATTAAACAAATCTCCCTATGGGCCAGCCTTCTTCTAAAAAATAAGTAGGGATCAAGAAAGCAAGCCTTCACTAAACCTTTTTGGTGAAGAGAACAAAAAAAATTTCCTTCATTGTCTCCCAAAAGGATACACCTAATCCTCTTTACCTAACATCGAATCAAACAAATGCTTCTTAGTTCATCAATTACTACTCCATTATAAATGAATATTAGAAATTTTGTTGTAAAGTATTTCATATTACAAATTTCTCAATATGTTTTTCCTAATATAATTTTACCAAAGATGAAATGAGATAAGAGAATCCGAGAAACCAAGAAAATAAAATAATAATGTGATATGATGTTTAAACTCACAATTTTTTTAGTAAGTTACAACCCTCATTAAACTAATATTACTAAACAGGAAGATGTAATGTGTGTGATCAAATCTATATCAATATAAAGAGTATTTCTTTTTTTGTGTCCACATTTCATAATACCAGGTTTATCCTTAATTAGTTTAAAAATTAATTATTTTATAAATAATTTACTTTTAATCGTTATTCTAACAATTTCTTTTGTTTTAAATTATTATTTAAAAAAAATTTATATACCTTATTTTTTTAACTTTACATTTAACAACTATTTTAAAAATTAATTATATATTTGTTATTTATCTTAACTTAAATTTCTTTTCATCGAACACACAAACGCGATAACGACGGTTTGTTAATAAATATAAAAATAGATTAGAATTTTGAACTTGTTGTGAAGGACCGCTACAATTTTAACACGTGAAGGACCGCTATAATTTTAAATATGTAGAAAAATATTATATCGGAGGATAATAAACTAAAGTCAATGAGTCACTATAATTAATTTACATGTTTATATACTTTTTAATCCAAACTTTATGTTTTCTTTGTTATCTTTCTCATTGTTCAATGAAAATTCATTTTTACTATTTTTTGTATAATAGGATAATATGTATTTCATAGTAGAAACATAAAGATCATACATGAATACAATCACAATGTTTTAAACGTTTCTAATTCTATAAAATCCTTTCAAATCTTATAATTTCATATTTTTATTAATATTTTAAATTTTAAATTGGAAAAAAAAATTGGATGAGTAGGCTCGCCCACTATAATAAAGCAGATTGGAAATTTTTGTCTGCCCTCTCAGCCCACCAATTATTTTTTTTAATTTATTACATTTAAAAAGGTTGTTTTTACTTTATTTTTTATTTTTTAAATTATATATATATATATATATATATATATATATATATAATATTTACACTAAATTATATATCTATTTTTTTAAGTTTTAAATTGATTAATTCATATCTCTAATTTAATAAACAAAAATAATATACTATTTCATATTTACATCATTAATAATATAATACATTAATTTTTTTAAGTAAGAAAATAGCTAAAAATACACTTGTCCCACTAAGAAAAAGAAAAAGAAAAATTTACCAACGAACAAAATTTCTTAGGAAGTACAAAAATGTAACAAATTTTGTTGTTAAGCTTAAAAAAATTCATCGATAAAATGTTTATCAATTTGCATAACAAACCAAAAAATCATTAATAATTATCAATGGTAAAAAATTCGTCAATAATTACTAACTGTCTAAATTCATCGATACATATCCGTCGATAATTATTATCAAAATTTTTTCATAGATAAATATCGTGATTAGTTTTCTTCTCCTTCCTCATCTTCTTTCATCTTTTTCTTCCTCCTTTTCCTTCTCTATCGTCATGGTCAGTGCAGTCTTGTCACCGCCTTCTCTTCCTCTTTTACTTTTTCATCTTTCTCCTCCTCTTCCTCTTTCTCTTCCTTCTTCTTATCTTGTTTTTCTCTTTTTTTTTTCTTACCTATCTCCATTGAATTTATAACACATATTTTATCAAATTTGTCAGGAATATTAGTGGTCATTTTACTAAAAGATTTACCAACAGAATTATCGATGAATTTATAGACGAATTTTTAAAAAATTTAATTACTGTAGGATATTAAAAGAATATCATTACCAACGGATTAATCAATAGATTTTATCAGGACACGATCAAATAAACCAGAAACTTTGACACCAATTTTGTCGACAAAAATATCTATTGGTAATAAAAATTATGCATTACAATTTTACCAAATTGATACATTATCAACAAAAATATTCGTCGATAATTAAGATTCTAAAATTCATTGATAAATTCTATATCAACGGATATATTTGTGTTAATAAAATTGATTGATAAATGTTATTTTAGTAGTGGAAGAAAACTAGTCAATGAAATTTCATGACTAATATGACATTTTCTTATAATGGTTTGTGTCACTTCTCACTCACTATTTTGACATCCTAAATGAGACGCAATCAAAACATATTTACAAATTAAAACACTAACTCATTTCAACAATTTTGTTAAATTAACTGGTTTAGATCCACTTTACTATTTCCATTAAAAACTGAAAAATATATTAAATAATAAATGAATATAAAATTAGATATTAAACTCATTACAGACTTTGATTTTAGTCAAATATCACCGTATACATGGAAAGAGTTATTGACTCTAATTTTCCTAATGTTTGTACCTTTTTTTTTGTTGGATCTGATAGCAATGATGAGGTTTGGTTTGGATTTGTAAGGTAAGCTTGATCATAAGAAATTAAGTGGGTTTGATTAGTTTTCAAAAGGGTAATTAATGTGGGTTTAGTGAGACTGAAAAGGTGAGTTCTGTCACTAAGCATGATCTTACACAATAATTGAAATTATAGCAACAGCAAAGGCACAAAAACTTCATTTTAATGATTGATTTTCACCAAAAGCAGAAGTATCGAGAATTTTCATTAAGACTGTAATACATATATACTTTCACACTAAATATCTTTTTACTATTAATCAATTAAAGCTTAATAGTGTTTAAAATAATTATTTGCACTTCTTTAAGACATATAACTCTTTTTCTTCTCCTAAGATCGTGCTAAAATACTAAGTATAAACTTTTATCTTATTAAACAGTATCAAATTCTACAAAGTTTAACTAAATAAATAGTAACAACATTAATAAGTAACTCACAAATAAACTTACATGAAATATTAACAAAATTATTTTCAACGAAATACATTTATACTTTTTTATATATTAATTATTTTCCTTATTTATATACAATGTGGACTTCTAATTCATCAACGTACTATAGTTATGATTTCGATTAAGAGATTAACATAATTCTTCACCAAATACACATCCATAAATGTTGTTGATTAAACATTTTGAGAGTTTAATTGCAAATGCCTTAACATCATGAGAAGCACACAGTTTGCTTCTAAAGAAAGGAAAACATTACATCATTATATGGCCACCCAACAAACAACACAAACATAACTAATACAGAACATCAACATAAACTCTTTCGTAATCATGGATCAAATCAAACCTGAAAAAGCTACTAAATTACATAATTACAATTACAGCATCTACATTGAATTAAGATAAGTTAAAGGTCTAAATTCTATAATAATAAATTTGATCTGTAAAATTATATAGATACTATAAATTTGCCTTCTTTCTGATTGATACGGATATTCAACATCCACGTCAAACAATATCTATATCTTTAGTTGGGCCTAATTTTAACTTTGAATATATTTATATAATTAAACAATTGAATAAGTAATTAGGAAATTAATTTGGAATTAGTTTTACTTATAGGACAGATACAATTTTTTTTAGTAAAACAACATACTGAAAATATTTTATTTCGGAAAAATAAAATGATTTGATACACATAAAGGCTTTATTCACTTGAGTAGATAGATTTGTGGGAGAGAAAGAAGATGTATTTGAGTGGATTTGAGAGTGAAATGTATATTATTTTTTTTAAGGGATTTAGAAGTGACTATGAGTGAATTTGGAAGTAAAATTCATGAGAGTTTGTGAGTGATTTGATTGATATAATAGATAAAAACATGTTTTAACATATAAAAAAGAGATATTACTATTTTGTCCTTTAAGTAATAAGTAGTATAAATTAGTATTTGTATGAGTTATAATTATTTTTTAAATTTTTATTTAATACCACACTTTAAAGAAATAAATTACAAAAATTAATAAAAATTAATTTTTTTCATAATATTGAAAAAAATGTTATGAAGCATTTGTGAATGACATTTTATTTTAAATAAAAAATTAGTATGGAATTCCACCATTGTACCAACAGATTGAGCTCCACCACCAATAAGATTTGCCTTCATCAATGAACACATAAGCACACACAAAATCTCTACTTCAAAGTCAAATGCTTTAGGGTCAAATATATAATTACTTAATAAATGTATAGTATTTTCCTTCTTTTCTCTTCATCTGACCAAAGATGCCTCATCTCCTCGCAAATTCATCTCACCATATCATTCTAAGATTGTGTTCTTTTGCATTCATTTACTATTCAAAGAAATTATCAAGCGCTAATTTGCGATGTGAGATGTGTTCTTTTTGATCGATTTAGAGGCTATATGAAGCACGAAATTACGAGATTAATGCTTTGAGGGAATCCCGCTAGGTTGAAGAGATTTGAGAGTGGACAAAGTCATTTTACACAAATAGCCTTGCTTTATTTTCATATTATCACGCATGAAATGATGCAACCACCATAGACATAATGCTCTAAGAGAATCAGATATGTTTTTTGGGAAGAGATTCTAATGTGGTTGAAAGGAGATGGAATGGTTCTGTTGTGGTTGGAACCGATTCCAATAGTTTTATTATTTTTTCATTTTTAGTGTTTAAAATTAAAATATTTACTTTTTTATGTAAAATATATTTTATTCTTTTTTATTTTGATTAACAATTTTTTAAACTTTATTATTAAAAAATAAATTTACTAAAATATTTTTACTCATTTAAATACCACTTTATATTAATTTTAAGGATAATTAGGTCATTTTATATTTTAATCTATTAAATTTAATTTTTTATTAGTCGCATCAGTCAAATTCTTCACAAACTTTCACAAAAATTACTCTCAAATCCACTCCACTATCACCCCCAAATCCCTAAAAAAGAACAATATAAACATCACCTTTTAATCAACTAAATCAATCCTCTCCCTCTCCCTCAAATCATCATTCACATAAGAACACATCCTAAATCTACTGACATAAACGTTCCTTCCACTCGCTTTTCAATCCTCGTCTACATAAAACACCCCGAAACGAACATAGCGGAAAAGATATTAAAAGAATTACTAATTGTAGTGTTCTAATTACAACTACTTTCAAAGTTGAAAATAAAGATTAAAAAAAGTAGTTGAAGTATTCCATATAACCCAAAATGATTACGGGTGTGATGTGACATCACACATTTCCATACATTATAAGAAAGTCTTTCGTTGGTAATTAATTTTAATGATTAAAAATAATTAATTATTATAATAAAAAAATTATAAAGTAAAAGTTATTGATAACCGAAATAGTTTCAAAAAATTATAATTTGTCTTCAAATTTCAAATTAATAATTAAAATATTTTTTATTATCAATTAGTCTCTAAATTGGTCACTAACGTTAACTACCTAGATTTGGTTACTAAAATAATTGATTTCTAAATTAGTCTTTAACTAAGAAATTAATTTCTATATTGATCTCTAAAATATTTTTTTCACTATTTTTTTTGTTGTTGTGATAGTTGAAAATTTAAGAAAGAAAAAAGGAAACATATTTTTATTCACAAGGCCATGTTAAAAATGTAATTCTATTTGTACCCGGTGCATGGGATCTGATTCCTGGTTGGCTTCTACTTCTTGCACCTCCATTTATATTTTTCCTGCATCTCCCTAAATTTTAAAATTCCTCTTTAACCCCACACTTTCCTCCCTCACAAACTCCACCACCTCTCTGAACCACTATTTCCACCTTCTCGCATATCATCTTTCTTTTCTCCTTCACTTCTTCTACGCACCCCACGTACTCTACCAGCTTCTCCAAAATTATAAGTTTATAGAAAAACAAGATAAGAATAACATGAAGAAACTTCAAGTATTTATTAAAAAAAATGGTAAGAGATACATTCCACAAGACCTAATCAGGAAGTATTTGTGAATCTAAAAATATATTCTAAAACATTTCAAAATTTATTTTGTATTCAGGAATAACTATTTTAGAAGGTATTTTTGGATTCGGAAACATATTTTAAACTCGAAAATGCATTTTAGAATAGAAAAATTGGAATGAGTGTTTTATAAAGTCATTTTTGATTTGGAAATACATTATAGATCTAAAAATGACTTTAAAAACACTCGATCTAAAATACAAAAAAGTTTCTGAAATAGGTGTTTCGGAATGTATTTTTGAATTTGAAAATAAATTCTAAAATACCAATTTGTGAATTTCCTTTTTGTATTTTAGACTGAATGTTATGAAATATATTTTCAGATTTAAAAATATCTTTTGGAACACTCGACTCAAAAGATAATTTTTGACCTGAAGAGTTAATCCGGAAAATACAAAAAATAAGGAGGTGTAGGAATTGTTAATAGAATTTTAATAAAGTGTAGTTTGTGAATTACAACTTTTATAGAGTGTAGGAAGAAAGAAGGAGATGAAGGAAGAAAAACCCTTTGTTTTGGTTTGTGTTTTCTTTCTTGCGTACGCAAACCGGCCCATATACAAATTTTAGGCTTCAAAATTCTCGGAATTTGTTTTTCCACATCGTGCTTTTCTTTCCTCGCTTCATAAATATTAACATCTCCACTTTGTCCTTGCGTAATCCGAAACTTAAGAGTAATTTACATGTTAATATTGTATATGTAGATTACACAATTTAAAAATAGTTTCTTTCGTAAAAAAGAGTTTATGAATTGTGTAAGCTGGAAGGTACTTTTATATTATATAATCTGAAAATTAATTTTTATTAGAAAAATTTTGTTTTATATTTTAATCCAGAACACATATTATACAATCCAAAAGTTAATTTTTTATATTATACAATTTAAAAGTATCTTCTAATTTTTTTTTAATTATATCGTTGAAGTAGAATGGAAACGTTTCTTCCAAGTGTCCATGACACATTACATGGATAAGGAGGCAACGGTGGCAAAGGTAGGAAATCATGGAGGTGCAAAGCGAAATAGTCCAAAATTCCCGCTAGTCCAAACTTTAAAAGTCCGTTGATTGCTTATCCCTCGTTGGGCCTAAATTTTCCAACTCTAGTAATAGAAAAGTGTGGGAATGTTTGAGGCTTCTCCCTGCACCCCCAATGTCTTTTTCAGTACCCAAAATTGAGGAAGCATACTTTTTAATGGATACCTACACCTCCAAAATCTCTCATGTTTTCAACTCTCCTCTCCAACCTCATCCGAATGAACGTTGTTATTTTCTAATACGTTTTGTTGTTCATTAGCATTGTGGTCCCTGACACTATGGTTCGTGAAAAAGCTCAGTCGTGATCCCCTTTCTCACTCACCCGTGAACTGGTGTTTGTCATTGTTATATGTCTAGGTTAGTGGCTAGCTTCTTTGTTGTGGAAATGTAATTTTTTCTGGACTGGATGAGTTTATCTGCTTTTTACATGCTGTTTATTGTTTTTTTACACATTGCTTGTTTGTTGCTTCTTATTCATTTACCTAATTTCTAGTTGATAAAGCATAAAAAGAAATTGTATAAGCATACTGGATGTCGACATCCAATATGCTTATCAAATAAGTGAATGTCGACATCTGCAACATGGTGGAAGATACTTTTGGTTTGACATCAATCAGATGTAGACATCCATTGCATTTGAGTGTCGATTGTCGACATCTGGTACTAATTAAAAAAAGAATAGTTCTACATATACTGGAGGTGGACATCCGATACCAAACATAACAAGATGTCGACTTCCGATCCACTTTGGTGACAGATGTCAACTTTTACTGAAATGGATATCAACATCAGGTGCACTTTGGTCACGGATATCGACATCCGGTGAACTATGGAAACATATGTTGCTTTTAGCAGGTCACGGATGTGGACTTCCAATTAACTAAATTACCGGTTGTCGACGTCCGATCATGGCTTGATTTTTTTTTTTTCAAAATATTGTTATTTAATTTGTTGGTAATGATGTTATTTGGTTTGAACATTTTTTTACACTACCTACATATTCTTTTTGTTATTAAAAAAATTCTTTTTTAATTAAGTATTTCATTTGTTTAAAAAAAAATCATTTGGACACTAAAGTGGTTACAAATGTCCACTTTCGAAATTGCTTTGTTTTTTTAACAAATATTTATTATTACTTTTTTACCGACAATGCATTTTTTATTTCACTTTTTTTAATTTCTTCTATTTTTTTTGTTAATTTTTCTAATAATTATTTATTTATTTTAATTATTTGATAAGTGTATTAAAAGAAATTTAAAATCTAATTAAAATATATCAAATTTGGATATTTGGTAAAGCTATATGTGAAATTTATTGAACCGGATGTGCACGTCCGGAAGTTCTTGTTAATTGTTTTTTTTGAAATTTTTTTGTGAATTGTTCTTAATTATTGGTGAGTTTGTATTTTTTTTGAAATTTTTTATTTCATATATGTTTTTTAGTTTTATGAATATTCATTTAGTTTTTTTTTTATTTTGTATACGAGTGTAATAAATTTTTTGATTTAATTAATTTTTTAATTTTTTTACACAATTATATTTAAAGTTTGTTTATTATTTTCTATCTTTTTATTAGTATTCAAGATATTGATGTAATTATTATTCTTTTTAAATATTTGAAGACATTAATAAAATTTATAATTTATGAAGGTTATTTTATATTTTCCTTGATTTTTTTTATAATTAATTGTAGGTGATTATAATTATGGAAGGTTCGACTAATTATATATTTACATGTTCGACTACAAGAAGGTTGTCCTATATTGATGGTGGATATGATATCATCCAACAATTGTTACTCCAAAACAAGAGCTTGGACATCGTTTTATGCTAATAGAATACAGACATTTGTATAATTGATGGGCACTAATCGTACTTATGTAGATCTTATGGAGGACTAATTTTGTATTTTGTATTATTCTTTTACTTTATTACTTTATTTTAGTATTTTTAATATTGTAATGTACCGAATTTTTTTTTTTATAATTATTTTGCTTATACATAAAACGTTAACTCCTCTAGCCAATGGATGAATCCATTTTGGCCTTATTGTTAACATAGTAGCTATTGATAATTTCTAATCATAGATGAAATTAATCAATATAAAGCGCAACACAAATTAAATAGACATAGAGTTTCAAAGTTCTACACATATAAGATCAAAATACACATATAAGGTCCAACATCAAATACACATATAAGGTAAAACTATTATCCAAACGTGGATGCATAATGCAAAATGGACCTCTAACGTCACCATTTTAACGTCAATCCAATAAAGAGCCAACATAAAAAAATGACCGGTGGCATTTCCGTGAATAAAACGCCAAAAATGATGTCTGCCCCCCTGAACCCCAACATCAATTGCCAAAATGATGTTGGCCCTAGAACCCCGTCGTTGTTTGACATCGTCCCCCGAGAGCCCCGACGTTATTAGACGTTTGAAAAGCAGAACCCTAACGCTGAAAATGCATTTTATCTAATAGCACGAAACCCATTTCAGTGCATTGTTCTTTTGCGCTCCTCTACCACACCACTGTAGCTATGACGACGACCCTTCCACAATGAGTTTAGAATCGTTTAAACTCAAATATTTCTTGATTTCTTGCTTCATCACCATTGTTCTTGCGTTTTGAATCGATTATTTTATGGATTTTTAGATTGTTTTAGCCTTCAATGCTCCATTTGTAGCAACGACGACAACTAACCTTGCAAGCATTGACTACGACGATGAGAAACTAAGGTGAGTGGGTTTCACTAAACTCAAATGCATGGTTTGTGGATGTTTTTAAACGAATATTATGCGTTTTGAAGGCTCTTTTGGGACGGTGCGAGACATCGCACGTGGGCACCTCTTAAACGGTAATGACGAGGTTTTCAAGCTACCTCCAACTTCATTCAGAAAGCTGAGACATTTGGATATAAGGTTAGTTTTTGGTTTCCATATACTTTTATTGTGCACTTGTGTTATATTAAAACTAACCTATGTTTTACATTTCCAAATTTTTATTAGAGTTTTGTGCAAGCCCAAAGCACAACAAATCAAAGTATTATATCTAAAGGTTGGAACTCATTCCTTTTAAACTATATTAATTTTCGCATGTCAATTTATGACTTTGATATGTGATTATTTTCTTTTTCATATTTAGTGTAACAAGCAAGAAGATTCATGGGAATGTGAGCATTATGTCATGTCTTGGATAAGAACAATCATTTGAGCTATAATTAAAGATGATTGGATAGAAGTAATAATATATATACCTTTCACATATTATAAATCATATCAAACTTTAAATAATTATATTCATATATAATGAAGTTGAATTATTTTTTTCAGCAGTTCAAGAATCCATCACCTCTGTCGGATGATACTATTCTGACACTAAGATAGGAGTGAGCAACATATTTATTGGAACAATGGAGTTAAGACCTACAATACCATTAGAACTTTTTTTTAAAATACTTTGTCAGACAACACTTTCATGATGAAACTTTTAATTTTGTGTTAACTATAATAGTTTAGACAACTTTAGTGTTATTAGTTAAAAATGTAAATCCAGAACTTTGCTGGAATATTTGTGAACTGTTTTGGAAATTTTTGCTTTTCAGGTAGAGAAATTGTAATTACAGCAAAATAAAAAAAAAGCAGCTTTTGAAGTATGTCGTTTCACTGTTAGACATCAAAGGAAGTCGACTATTGCACAATCTAACATCCTTTTACATTTGTCAATTCAACAACAGATATAAAAAACTACTGTTTTTTAGCTGCAAAAGGCATCAATTCAATGTTAGGTTTCTTCTAAAAGCCAACGTTAATGGACGTTGGCCCCATTTATAACCCACAACGTTAAAGAACATTGGCCTTATTTATAACCCACGTTAAGGGACATTGGTGTTGCACTCCGACGTCAATTTTTACGTCACCCGATACGATGTCGGAGTTTGGCAAACGTTAAAAATTGAAAATAACGAACGTTAAAACCCTTTTTGTGTTAATTGGTCACCTGCCTAGAACATTACAACCTCCTTTGCTTTCTTCTTCTTCCATGGTATCATGAGCTATTTGTAATAACTCGTGTGTTCGTCCTTTGAAGGCCGCTCACAATGCGTTTCATGGCACCCTACAATAAGACCACAATAATGAAATTTTTTCATATAATAATAAAACCAACAAATAAATTACTAACATACCAATAAACCAGAAGATAATGAGTCTGATCTCCTCCGCACTGAAATGTCATCTAGTAGATTTCGGCGAAGTCGTGGTACAACCACAAGACTAGGTCTCTTGTCGTCAACGCCATGTATAAAATAGGGATGAGACACCCTCCAAAACCACTACAAATATCTATCAATAAGTGAAAATGGGGCTGGCACGCGTGTGCTCTCCACTATGACATAATGTTAGAAGTGTATCCAGTAATCATCAATAGTGGACAAGTCGACCATAGGAAGTGCATTCGAGAGCCATGAAATAGGCTGCATATACCCAAATTGTCGCAGTACACGTTCTGACAAATGATGGTGAACCATGCTACCAAGCCTGATGAAGCCAAAAAACATATAAACTGCCATATGGGGTCGAGCAGTTTTATGTGATCCATATGGGGACCAAATCACCCCATCATATGTTAGAGCATCTAATTGGGCTCTAACATCATGTAGGTTAGAAGTAACTCATCCAATGACAAACCGTGTAGCACGAGGTTCAATCTCGACATACGTACCTAGGAACAACTTCCTTCCCAATGTAGGGAAGTGCTCTTACATCCAACTAATATTTAAATATCGGATGTCGACATTCGTAAACTACCAAAATTTAAAAAATAACAACTACGGATGTCGACATCCATAAGCCAAATCTTAATACCGGATGTCGATATCCGTAAACCACAAAAATTTGAAAATAACAACTACAAATGTCGACATCCGTAAGCCAAATCTTAATACCAGATGTCGACATCCGTAAACCACAAAAATTTGGAAAAAAGTAAGCTACAGATGTCAACATCCGTAAGCCAATTCATTGAATCGGATGTCGACATCCATAATGCATAACCAATTTCAAAAAAATATAAGACGGATGTCGAGATCCACAAGCAGCAACAACAAATTAAATGTCCACATCCGGTAAGATAAAAAAAAATAGTGAAACGAATGTCCACATCTCGTATAACGTGAAAAATAAAAATTTTTCATTTTCGTGTGTGAGCATATATAGTTGACCAATCACAAACAAACAAGCATTTTCACAAGTCATTTCCAGCAAATTCATGGATGCAAACTAGGCTATACCTAAACTTAATAAACTACAAATTAAAAAGAAAATGGCTTACCTAAAGGCTGGTTTCGAATGTAGGAAGGAGAAGATACCACTGGATGTGATAAAAGCCTCTATTACGGTGTAGAAGAGAAGATGATAGCAGATGGAGAACACTTGTGGATGTGGGAATGAGTTGCGACATTAGGTCAAAAAGTATTGGGAGTGGGGTTGAGGTCTTAGCATTAAATAGGAAAGAGAATAAAAAAATTGTATTTTAATTGTAGGGGTAGAGCGGGAATTCTAAAATTATTTAGGGGTACTGAAGAACCTATTGGAGGTGCAGGGAGAAGGCCCTATAATGCTTTTATTTAGTATGGGTTTAGGAAAGCACAAAAATAACCTAGAATTAAAGTGGTCGAAATATTATGTTGGATGGAGCTATACTATATGAAGATATTCTAATATTTGTAGTTATATATTTTAATTTCTTAAAATCAAATAATCATACTTGTAAACTTATCTTTGATTGTTGATATATTTTAGATTATATAAAAGTGTATTTTTTTTTTCATTGATTAAATAATATGAGTACCTTAAAATAATATATGTATTGAAAATTGTAATATTATCACATTATATACATAAACACATACATATTTATAGTTTTCTTTGAATAATTTTTTTTTTAAAATAAAATTTCATCCATTTACAAGGAGTCAAACATACACATATATCTACATCATGAAAAAAAAATATTCTTCTCAACTTACCATAATTGAATCCTCTTACTTGAAATATCATATGCTCTTATACAAAATAAAATTATCACAGGTTTAAAATACATAGAACACACAAGAGGGTAAGATAACATTATGTTTAAAAATATAATACATTTATGAAATCACATTCTCATGTCACATTTTTTCACATTTTGCCCATCATCTAATTAATATCATTCAATCAAAACATCAATCATCACTAACAATTAACTCTATTTTTGAAAGACTCGTGCATTGAATTAGACTATGCATTTGTCATATAACTATCCACTCACACAAAGTCACATCTAAGGAACTAAGTCCTCCTCATATGACAGGTGTAAATTTTATATAACTTACTTGATATGTTTCTCTTTCACATTGATTTAGGTTATAGGAACTTTCATCAACCCTCACCACTTAATATCTTCCTGTATGTGATACTAGTGCAAAAATAACTTTTTATAAAAAAAATTTATGCCGACTATAATCCACCCAATATAGTAAGAGACGCAGTGGCATAATTTAAATATTATAATAATTTCTATACTGATTATCACTAGAACTAACATAGAATATGGAAGTGTTGGAAAATTCATAACAAAGTAGAAGACTTTTTATACCGGTTAGACCTCAAACTGGTATAGGAAGTGGAGGCAGTGGCAAATTCAAAATAAAGTAAAAGACTTTCTGTACCGATTATACCGAAAACTGGTATTGAAAAGTTTGCGGTGATTTTGTAATAAATTAGGTTACATTGAAACCCTTTATCACTTTCCCAATACTAGTGGCAACACCACATGCGTTCTCTCATTCTTCAAAGATGTTGAGTGCCAATCCCGAGCATCGGGAGGAGTAGAGGCACCTACCGCTAATAATGACAAGAAGGTTGTTGTCACCACTAGTGATGAGGATGAAGATCAGTGTTCACAAAACCAACTTGATGTTGGAGATCTCGTTGCACCGATCAAGAAAAGCACCAAACTCCCTAACGGAGTGCAGCATAAAATTGGTGAAGGTCAACAGTAGCAACCAGAAGTTGGTCTTTGTTGGCGTCGGTCGGAGGTGCGTTATCGGTAGCGTCAACTCCGATAGATACAATGACTTCTCTAGGAACTGGTTGAAGGCCTCACTCGCAGTAAAGCAGGTCCCTCTCCTAGTCAGGATCGTTGAAGGGAGCGACGTTGAAATCTGATCGTTGTAGCGCCAGATTGCGACCACAACGACGTCACTCCGCAAATGTCATGTACCCGTGCGAATATGATGAATCATAATGAGATTCACAGATGAAAATTATGGAAGGATATTTGATGATGTTTTTACAAAATTGAGTGGATTCAATGAATCTCTAATAGGAATTGGAAGAGCGCTAACATGGTGATGATTGAGAATAATCAAGATAATGAAGTTGATTGTTTATACTTCTAGGGTTTTTTGGATGAATCATGAATTAGAAAACTGTGGATAAGGAATTTACAAAGAGTGGGAAACAAGATAACTTCAATGGATGAATGAATTCATGAAGAGGAATGATGTTGTTGGAGTTAGAAAGGAGCTTTTTTCGAAGGCTAAATTTGGAACACAAGGGACCCTTCGTGGGTGCATAGCGTGTTTTTAGTGGAACTGGATGTAGGAACATAAAAAGTGGCACTTCCTATACCAGGTGTGACCTTAACCAGTATAAAAAAGTGACACTTTCTATACTAGTTTTGAAATTGGTACTGCCTGATATCTATGCCGCTTTTGAAATTGATATAGAAAATATTTTTAACTAATATAAAAAGGCTTTCCTACACTAGTGAGTATGGTATTAGAAGACTCAATATAATTTATTTTCATAACCCTTATTCAATGCACATCCTACAACCACTCAACATAGTATTTCTTCCTTAAAAATAACTACATTAACATCACACATATATTAAATGAACATTCCTAGTAGATTATAGCACATAACCTGATTCTATTAAACATCACATACATACCAATGATAGATTATGGCTAACACGATGGCTCTACTTGGCGACACACCCACCCCTTTTACTTAAAAATGTCAAAACATTGGTTTTTATGTACCAAATCTTTGCCTCTCGCTTAACGAGCGCTTAAGCTTTCCCAACTAGACAACTTTGATAGTTTTCAAATATTAAGGTTTGCTCATTGAATGTCACTTGCCAACAAGACACCTTTAGAAGTATACCCACCTAGTGAACACTTGACTCACTCAACGACAAATCCTTCTTGAGTTCTCTAGATTTTAGTTAAAAGAATTTCACTCAACGCGAGAGTTTAATTGCTCAATGAGTAAGTAGTTGGAGTTTTTATCCATTTAATTCACTCAACAAAACTAGATTCGCCCAGTGACCCATCCACCATGACCTCTTGAATTTTACTCAACAAGCAATTTATTCGTCAACAACCAAAACCCTGGGAGCCTTATTCACATGACTCGCCCAACAAGTGACTTAGGTTTTCTATCTTTTAAATACTTGAATTTTTCTAAACGAGTGGGTGGGCTAGCCAGATGATTTGCATAATTTAGAAAATTTGATAAATATATTAATTTAATCCATTGACTCCACCTAATATTTTTATCTATTTTCTAAGTTGCAATAGATACATTTTAGTTTTAAAATATGGTACACCGAACAAATTTAACCAAACTAATAATATATATATATATATATATATATATATATATATATATATATATATATATATATATATATATATCCTCAATTTGTTAATAAATCACATAATAATATTTCAAATCAACATCTTCATCAATATTCAATAATCGTGGCTTAAAGGACACCAAACAAATTAATTCAACTGTACAACAACCAACCACTATTAAATCATTTTATTTATAATAATATTATAAAAACAAACGAGCCTATCTTATTATACTTTAACTTAACTAAGATTCAAAGATTCTAGCTCTCACAATATACTATACTTGTATATAGAAACATATATCAATGATATTAGCATATCTTATAACAATCTCAAACAAACATATATTCATTTTGAACTCATTTGAACCACATGCAATAACTCTAAAGTACATGCATGCAAAATTTTTTAAAATTGACTCAAAATAAGAGTTAAAAATGAACTTACTCAAAAGAATATTTTGATAGACTAAGATTGCTCTATTATTTGGTATTTGATCTTTCAAAGGATGAGTAGAGTGAATAGGAAATATAGAAGAAAAGAAAAAAAAAATGAAATATAATAATTTTTAAAAAGATAGTGATCTTTATAATAATCTCAACTAAATTATTTTTCTATTTATAAATTTTGCATTTTAATAATAAAATATTGAAACTTCAGCTTTATTTTTAGCTATTCTTACAAAAGTTACCAAAATTATTATTCGATAACAAACTCATATAAAATAAATTCGTTAACTTTTAGTAAAGTTAATTTAAAATTTATAATAACATTACTTTTTTTGCATTAACTATTGGTGTAAAAATAACACTAATTTACAAAGAAAACAGCAAACGCAATTAAGATAAAATTATACATACAGAGTGAAAACATTTTGTTTTCAACTCACTAAAATGTATGAGAAGTACTGATAATGAGAGTAGAAACATTTAGATTAAAAATAAAATTCTAAAATTTTAATATGAAATACTTGTGATCGTACAGGAATAGAAATCAGAAATGATCCCAATGAAAAGAATAGAAGAAAGTTGGTAAAAGAAAATAGTAGTCTAACTAATGTACAAAATTACAATGATCCTAAAGAAAGAGAAAAGTGAGAAAAACACTGAAAATGTGATGTCTCTATAAGCCATCCTTTTCTGTGTTTTTGTGCTTTCGCATTCCTTACTCAACTTTCCAGAATCTTTCTGGTATGGTAAATCAGGCATCAATTATTGGATATTGAAAACATGAATGTATCAGATTTCGTAGTTATCTAACAATATTAATTACAGATACTATTGTTGCTACCTATACTTCTACTAGTCACTTTCTTTCGCCTCTGTAATCACTCTTCTTAATTTAATTGCATCTTCTGTTCATACGCACATGCCTCCTGCTTCTTGTCTTCTCATCTCTCTCTTCATCTTTTCAATAATTTGGACAATGCCACTAATCAATTTTTCTTTATTTTTGTTTTCTCTTTACAAATATTATAGATAAATATCTGTTAACATTTCGCAAAGAATATACCAATGAACAAAAAGACAAGTACATAAGGTTTTGCTATTATTAGTTCTTTATTATTGTGTACTCACCATTACAATTTCCTCCCATAAATAATAATAATAATAATAACATGTAAATAAAACTTTTTTTCATAGTGGCAATAACTTTGTCCCCGTTGACCCACCTTACAGAATAGAGAAAAGAAAAAAGAATAGTGACAGTAAAAGTAAGCGAGAACATTAATGGAAGTAGAATAAATGAAGATAATGTGATAACTTTTTACAGTTTATTATGGCTCAAAATATTATTTTCTGCGTTTACTTTTAATTTCTTCTCACGACTTTCTTCTACATTTTCATAAAATAATTAATTTTCTTCTACTATAAACATGGAAACTTTTTATTTTATCCTGATTGTACATGGGTATATTATGTAGCATGGTAATGATTTTTTAAGGAAGAAATAAAATGTGATTTGAAAAAAATGCATGATGTGAATGAAGGAGCATCTAAGTGATGTGAGTGAAATAGTGAGTGATTACCATTTTGTCTTATTTTGAATCATAACTCTTCTTTATGTTAGGAGTTGGGACAAATTGGGATGATAGCTGCCAAATTATCTCAAGCCCAAACACATGTCACACTATTATTCATCTACAACTTGTTTTATACCATTAACATTTCCTTTTAGATTCAGAATTACTTTGAAATTCGTTTTTTTTGAAAAACATCAGTTACTGTGAACTCCTCAATAAAATGATTACAGAATTACTCATCATAAAAGTTCGCGGTGCTTTTGCAATGTACACTTTAATGGATGTCAATATGAGGTATCATCTTATTTTATTAACTCACTCATAATATGTTAATTTTAATTTCACAATCGCTATTCAACAAAACACATTCAACGTATTGGCCTTAAATGGTTAACAGACATATTGGTTAGTTTAGTTACCGTATATTAACAAAATATATAGTTAAATATTGGAAATTTGATTATATAATATATTGATATCATAGATATTTTTTTATATCATGTATCAATAAAATATATAAATTTAATCTAGTTAAATAATATATTATTGTTATTTATCATAAATGTGATAAGTTTTTGTTATTTTTATTTTATAACAAATTTTATAAGGTTCATAAACCTTATAAAGAAATATAGTATTTATCTAGAATCACAATTCATACTAGTTATTTTACTTCCATAAATCTTAAAATTTATTTATTGACTTGAGCGTTGAAAATTTTGTAGTCTTTTGCAGGTGAATATTCTTTCTCTGGACGAGGAGATATTCGATTCTAGCCATTAAAAACATTCAAACCACCACTTATGAACCTTTGAACTTGTGACAAGATCCAAGATTTATACGGTTTTTTATTTAAGGTGACCACAATTGTGCCATATTTATATACAATTTTCTGGAGTGTCAATTATCATGAGATTAAAATTATTTATTAAAATTATTTATCAATATCTGACCAAGATTTATACGGTTTTTTATTTAAGGTGACCACAATTGTGCCATATTTATATACAATTTTCTGGAGTGTCAATTATCATGAGATTAAAATTATTTATCAATATTTGACTATAATTTAAAACCCTAACCTCTACAAATTAGTCACTAATATGCATGGATTTGCAATTCCCATTTACATATATTCACGTAAAAAAATGTCAAAACATCCTTATATGAAATGACACGCTTAAATCTAGGGATGACAATAGGGCGAGGTGGGGATGGATTTCGTTATCTCATACTCATTCCCATAGAAAAAATTTATCCTCATCCTAATACCCAAACCCAATGGGTATTAAATTTTTATCTCATTTTCCATCTCCACCGGGTAACGGGTATATTCTCGTATCTATACACGTACCGGTTTTCATATTGTTTTAGTATTAATTAATTAATTTTTATGAAATAATAAAAAATTACGGTCAAAGAAACATAATATTATCAAATATTAAATATTAAGAGAAGTGTTGTTTCTTCGATATGAAATATTTAGAAAGAAATTAATTACATACATTTCAACTTAGAATACCAAATAAAATTTCATAAGAACTAAAACATTTATTAAATTTACAAACATTAATGAAATCTAGTTGATAAAATATAAAAATATTTTTTTAGAAATATTAAAGAAAAACAAATTTTCAAATTAAAATATGTTTTAAATGTTTGTTTACTTCAATTTTTTAATTCTAATGAATCTCTCTTTTATACACTAACAAAACTTATGATACATTACTTGATAAAAATCACGCAAAGAACAAATATTAAACTAATAATAATAAAATTTTAAACATAGATGTATCTTTTGAACTTCAATATATGTTTGATGGTGATAAAAAAAATCATGGAAATTACATTAAATTTTTATATTATAATAAATCACATTTATTTATACAATTATATTGACAAAGTTACAACATGATTGATAATGAGTTAGAAAATAAAAAAGAATTATATAAAATATATCAAAATAGTATTCTACATGATAAAATAAACAATAAATAAAAATATTAAAAAATTAGCAAATGTGAGTCTTGAAAACAATTTGATAGACTATTGGTTGAAATCGCACAAAGCAAAATGAATGTATAATTAATTGTATGATAAGATGAAAAATATCTTATAGATCTAAGAAAACTTTTCAAATATCAACATAGTCAATGGTTGAGAAATAACGAAAATTATTTTAGTGAAACAAAAGAATTCTTTACATGAAACAAAAATTAATAATAATAGAGTAAAGAAGATAAATTTTTTAAATTACCTAGTAAATGAAATATTTATGCTATTAAACACTTATATTGAGAGTGTTAAACATTCTCATGTGAAAGGAAAATATACAATGACTAAAAATATTACAAAAGAATAGAAATATTCAAATGTGAGACATAAAAAATATTTAATTGACATACATCATTTGAACATAATTACATACAGGTTATGATAAGATGAAAAATATATTGGAGATGTGAATGAATTTCATGACAAATTAAATAATTAGAAGAAATAAAAAAATAGAAAGTGTGTATATATATATATATATACATATATATATATATATATATATATATATATATATATATA